>JGI1689J12820_1000003_pt1 | contig 102733 bp, 87 predicted proteins | sample PRCRCaboRojoPR_6_FD_12820 | JGI IMG/M metagenome (IMG submission 12820)
ACTCGCAGGTAATGCTATTCATGCCCCGCAGCACGGCTTGATCGATCACCCCGCCGCAGTTCGGGCATTTAGTAGGTGCTTCCTTAACCTTTGCCACTGCTTCTTCGTCAATGGGAATGGCCCGGGTGGCATCAAACTCCTTGGCTTTGGCGCGGTTAAGCAGGGCTGTCCACTCGTCGCCTCGCTGCCAGATATGCATATGCACGATGTCAAGGGGTGCGCCGCTGGCAAATCGGACCTCTATGTAATCATCTTTGTTCAAAAACCCTTCTTTACGGGGCTTTGTCTTCTGAATCAATGCTACGGGGACATCCCAGAGCAGTTTCTGCACCAACTTTTTCTCCGTAGGCACGAAAAGGACCTTCTTGGTGGTCACCTTCTCCTTTTGCTCAAAGAGAAGACGCTGATCTGTCAGGTACAGCACGCCTTTCGGGTCATCTTTGCGCTGTTTTCCACTTTTCGCCCACACCGCCTTCACAGCCATGATGCCCGATTCCGTCGCCAGGAGATCAAAACTCGCCTCGCTGAGTTCTGTCAAGGTCCAATCCAGTTTGCCCAGGTGGTGTTCGACTTTTCGGACCTCGCTGTTAAATGTGTCGAACATTCCCTGGATGCTGTTCTCCGCTGCCTCCACACGATTTTCCAGCGCTTCAACTTTTGCTTTGAGGTCTATCACACGCGGTTTCAGAGCTTCAGGTGCCCGTGAGTCGCCCACCAACGCTGTGATTTGACGGTCCAAAGGCCGCAAAGATCGTTCCATAGCATCTGCTTCATCGTTAATCTGTTCTTGCAGATCTTGTTCGATCCGGGTCCATTCTTTCTTGAAATCCGCTGCTCTCCCTTCCAATTCTTTTTCGAAGGCGTACCCCCTCTCACGGAGTGATTTGATCCGCTGATCCATCCCGTTGACCAGCGTCCCCAAATCCTCCACGCGATCCCTTATCCCGGTCAGGCGCACGGACGTCTGTAAATCACGCAAAGAATATTCCAGGCTTTGAATGCCGCTTTCGACTTGCTCAGCAAGGCTTTGTTCTGTCATGACATCTCCTCAAGGAAATATTGGAATGTCCTTATCATACCTTATTTTCTGTTTTCCTGAGGAAGAAAAACCCGACCTTGCTAAACTGGATTTACTGCTGCACTGGAAACAGCCAACCGATCACAGGTTGTCCCTGAAAAACTGCACGGTTTGCAGCATAGCTTGATCAAAATAGGGTGCAATTAGATTATGGCCCCCACCTTCATAAGTATAGAATTCGTATTCCTTATCGTTTTCCTTTAAGACCTGGACCAGATCCCAGGAATAGTCGATGCTGACCACCCGGTCGTCCTCCGCATGGTGGATCTGGAGGGGGCTGTTGAGGTATTCGATATGTTCTGTAAGGGAAACAGCCTGCCAGAAATCAACCCCGGTGTCTGGCATGCCATATGTTTCGAATATCTTTCTGGACATCCTCCGGTAATCCTCCCCTTCCTCTCCCTCCGGGGTTGGCGGCGGACGGTAAGAATCATCGTTGATGCCGTATTTCACGAAATCCTCGTAGCTGTACACCGCTCCAGCCCAGATAACCCCGGCCTGGATGTCCGGCTCGAGGAGCATGGCCCGGAGGACAAGGTTGCCTGCCATGCTGTGACCCCACATCCCGATTCCCTGGGGGTCAACGATCGCCAACCTCTGCAGGGTTTTCAAAGCATTGATGGCATCGATGGTATACCCGGGCGATAAATAGGTCCCGACCGGCTCCCCTTCTGATTTCCCGTGGCCGCGGTAATCGATCTTAAAAACCACGAAACCGTTCCGGGCCAAGAAGTCAACATGGCCCTGATACCTTTGCGTGGTTTTATATTCCCAGGGGGGTATATACCCGTGATTAAATATGATCGCTTTATACCCGTCTTCCGGGGGATCCTGGAGAGGGATGGTCAGCAGACCATAAATCCGGTTTCCTTCTGAGATATAGCTGACCAGATGCCGTTCGTAGTTGGATCCGGGGGAGAGCTCTTCATGGAGGGTGAGCACGCTGCCGGGGATCTCTACCTCCCGTAGATATGGGATGGTGACCTCTTTTCCAACATCGAAAGTGGGTTCGGACGCTGTGGGGTCAGGTGCTGACGTACTGGTCGGGGCGGGAGTGCGGGTGGGGATTACCGTTTCGGGGCGGGAAGTGGAAGGCGGGTTTGCAAGCATGCCATCGACTGAGGGGGTATCTGTAGTTATGGATGGATCCGGGGTCTCTGAAAGTTGGGTCGGTAAAGTTTTCGATGCAGGGCCAGCACCGGGAATGTTCCGGACAACAGCGCAGCCTCCGGTGATTAAAACCAAACTCAAAAGAATCAAGAATATCGTGGCTTTTTTTGGGATGCTCATCAGCTAAGTTTCGATTCTCCAGTATTCTGGTTATCCGGGTCAGCTATTACTGACCATCTCTCGTACCGCTCTCAACTCGTGCTGATTGACCGTATGACCCATGCCTGGATAAGTGCGGAAGTCTACTTTGGCACCCATATCCTCGAATACCTTTGCTGCTCCAACCATCAGGTCATGGTCTACCCAGGGGTCTACGTCGCTGCCGCCGATGAATACAGGTGTACCTTCAAATTTCCCTTGGTCATCCCGGGGTGCACCCGGGGGCCCGATCAATGCCCCGCTGAAGATGAAAAAACCCCCGTAGCGGCCAGGGTGCCGAACAGCATATTCTGCAGCCAGGCAGGCGCCCTGGGAAAATCCGCCCAAGAAGATCTTTTCTGGTGGAATCCCATCTGCCTCAATTTCAGCGATTAAGTCGCTGATGAGGGCCAGGGCTGAGGAGAGGTCCGGTTCATTGGCTTCCAGGGGCCCAAACGCCGTTTCTGGATACCAGCGGTTTTTCGCAGCCTGGGGGATGATGAATTTCACATCGCCCACCTGAAGCTCAATTGCCAGGGGAGCCACAGCCCGCGCTGTACTTCCCCGGCCGTGAAGGAGGATGACCGTTTTCTGTGCTGGGAGATGATCCGGGTTGATCTCTATTCTGGGTTGATCCTGGTGGATGTCTCTCTTCATAGCGGTTTTATACCTCGATGGGCGTCAGTTTGCTTTCAATCTCTTCCCTCTGGGATTCCAGGAAGGAGGGGAGAACCAGCTTTTCACCCAGCGAGTTCATATCCTCATCGATGGCGAATCCAGGTCCCTCGGTGGCGATCTCAAAGAGGATGCCCCGCGAGACGCGGAAATAAATTGATTTGAACCAGAAGCGGTCGATGACCCGGGTCACGCGCACCTCTGAATTCACGAGCCGGGTGCGCCATTCTTCCAGTTCGCTCTGGTCTTTGACCCGGAATGCGGTGTGGTGCACACCTCCTGCGCCTACCTTCGCCCGCGGCGCATACGGCTCCTCCAGGACCCAGACCTCGGATCCCGGTCCCCCGCCATCCCGGGTGCGGTAGATCGTAACCGGGGTTTTAGCGTCCATCCAGGTTGTTTCCTCCACTTTCGCGAAATCAAGGGCCGTTTCCAGAGTGTGTGCCAGAGTTTCTTGATCGGGGACGGAGAGAATTACGCTGTAAAAGCCCCGTAAAGCGAAGGGGTCGGGTATCTCGGGGCGGCGCCACAGCTCCCCTTCAAAAGGAGCCCCTTCATCGTCTACCATGTACAACTGCTGGCCTTCGGGGTCCTGGAAAGAGATCAGGTCCCGGCCGGCAAAAGATGTCCTCTTTATTCCCTTTATCCCTTGCTCTTTTAAGCGCTCCGTCCAGAAGGGGAGGGCATCAGGGAGGGAGACGCGGAAGGCCGTGCCGGCGATGCTGTCCGTCCCCCGCTGGTTGGGAGATATGTGCGGCCAATCGAAGAAGGTGAGGTCGGTGCCTGGAGTGCCCAACTTATCCGCGTAAAAGAGATGGTAGGCGGAGGTGTCATCCTGGTTGACAGTTTTCTTCACCAACCGAAGCCCCAAAACACGGGTATAAAAATCCAGATTTCTCTGTATCTGCGCTGTGACCGCTGTGACATGGTGCAATCCATTTAGCTGCATATCTTTCTCCTATAGAAANTCTTACTTATAGACAGGGCAGCCCCTGTGTATCTTACCAGGGAAAGGGAGATTTGTGCCGTTTGGGTCCAACCATGATGATAAGGGAAATTTTTGAACACCTGTCTGAGGTGTTTTGCACCTCAGTCGTGTTAAAATCTAAAGTGAAGATAAGTCACGTGTTTGGAAAGGAAACCCTATGTTGACGCTCATCCGGGGCGGGGGGGACTTGGCCAGCGGCATCGCCCTCCGCCTGCACCGTTCAGGTTTGCGCATAGTGATTACAGAACTCCCGCAGCCCCTCGTCGTCCGGCGCCTGGTGTCCTTTGCGGAAGCTGTCCCCGAGGGGGAGTGGACCGTGGAAGGGGTAAAAGCCAAGCGGGTGGAAGATCCGAGTAAAGTCGATGCTGTGTTGGACAGGAGGGTGATTCCTGTCCTGGTGGACCCTGATCTGGATTCCCTTTCCCTTTTAAATCCCCAGGTGGTGGTGGACGCGCGGATGATCAAACGCCCACCCAGGACCGGGAAGGAGATCGCCTCTCTGGTCATCGGACTGGGACCTGGATTTGAAGCAGGTGAGAACTGCCATGCGGCCATTGAAACCAACCGGGGGCATAACCTGGGTCGCGTGTTCTGGCAGGGGACCCCGGAGGAGGACACCGGCCTCCCCGGCGAGGTCATGGGGTATCGTTCAGAAAGAGTCCTCCGTTCTCCTGCTGCCGGCATCCTGGAAAACCATGTGGAGATCGGGGANCTGCTCGANNANGGTCAGCTNATCGCGGAAGTCAACGGAGTCCTGGTCCATTCTCCTTTCCCCGGGGCNCTGCGAGGTTTATTGCGGGATGGAACGAGGGTGAAAAAAGGGATGAAAATCGGGGATGTGGACCCCCGCGGTGATCCCAGCTACTGCCGGATGGTCTCAGAAAAATCACGCTGCCTGGGAGGAGCGGTGCTAGAAAGCATTCTATCTCGACCTGAGCTGCGTCCCTTGCTATGGAATTGAAATACGGCTTGAGATTGAAACCTGATTCAAAGATCGCCCTGGTGGGTTCCGGGGGCAAGACCACCACGCTGTTCCAGCTCGCCAGGGAATATGAGAGCACCGTACTGGCTGCGGCAGCAGCTCACATGGCACCCGAGCAGTTAGCCTACGCTGACCGGCATTTTCAGATCCGGGATCGGTCTGAGATTCCTGCTTTCAGACCAAAATTTCAGGGTCAAACGCTGCTTTTCACCGGGGTGCCCACTGCATCTGAAGAACGGGTTCAGGGACTGACACAGGATGTGCTGGAAGTACTTCATAACAGAGCGGAAGAACATAAGCTGCCTTTGTTGGTGGAAGCGGACGGCGCGCGAAGGATGCCCTTGAAAGCGCCGGCGGATCATGAGCCTCCCATCCCGCCTTTTGTGGATACGGTGATCGTCGTTGCGGGGTTATCGGGTTTGGGACGTCCCTTACGAGAAGGGGTTGTTCACCGGCCTGACTTGTTCGGTAAAATTGCCGGGCTTTCGTTGGGAGAGACAATTCATATGCGCCACCTGGAACGCATTCTGCTCTCCCCGGAGGGAAGCTTAAAGAACATTCCATCCCGGGCACGAAAAATCCTCCTTCTCAATCAAGCGGATGCAGTGAAATCACTCAGCGGATTGGATCCGCTGCTGAGAGCTGTCCTGGATACCTACCAGGCGGTGGGGATCACTTCGCTGGGAGTGCGCAGGCGGGTGTACGCTGTCCATGAACCCCTGGCCGGCATCGTTTTGGCTGCGGGCGGCTCCCGGCGGTATGGAAAGAGCAAACAGCTTTTAGACTGGCATGGTGAACCCTTTGTACGTCAGGCAGCGAAAACCGCTTTGGAAGCGGGCCTGGATCCGGTAGTCGTGGTCACGGGGGCGGAAGAACACAGAGTGCGGAAAGCTGTAAGTGATCTGGACGTCCGCTGCGTCCATAATCCGGATTGGGAGAGAGGGCAGAGCGGATCTGTGCGAAGCGGGGTGCGGGCTTTGCCAGCCCAGGTGGGAGGCGCGGCTTTCCTCCTCGCTGACCAGCCCCAGATCCCTGCCGCTTTGGTGAGCAGGCTGATGACTGCCCACGCCCAGAGCCACGCCCCGATCATCGTCACCCGGGTGGCTGGTCAGCGAACAAATCCAGTCTTGTTTGACCGGGCATTGTTCCAGGACTTGAAATCTCTGGAGGGAGATGTCGGGGGACGGGCCCTTTTCGATCGCTATAAACTGGTTTATGTCCCCTGGGAAGATCCGCAGATCAAGTTCGATGTGGATACACCTGAAGATTACCGGCAGCTGTTAAATCGAAATCTAGATGGATAAACCCCTCCGAGATGGAGGCAGATAGAGGATTGGATCGCTTCCTGACTTCAATATCAGTTTTGAGAGAACCTATACTTTATAGTACAATACGAAATAGATGATTTTCTTGATCTTGAGTTGTGATGGATTTTATCATCGCAATCAGGGTAGATTAGAATCGAGACGGTGAAAAGGGGGATGAAGCCAATCAGATTCTGTCCTTGATTCGTGTCGATTTACTTTGGTGTTGATCGTGGTATGGGATAACAGCTAACCCTGGTCGGTTAAGAACATGGGCAAACCCTGTTCCTTATTTATTAATCTTATTGATTGAAAACTTCTCTGCAGCATCTAGTCGCCGAAAAGGTGAGATAGCATGAGTGATAAAGAAGTTTTTCGTTCATTTATCGCCGTCGATATCCCCTCGGGAGTCCAAAAAGCATTAGGTCAGGTGGAAGGGGAATTAAAAGAGCGCCTGCCACAAACGCCGGTGCGGTGGGTGGATCCCGATAAAATTCACCTGACGTTGAAATTCCTGGGGGATGTTTCCCGAGAAAATTTGGAGATGGTGAAAAAGATCCTCGTCTCGGAAGTGACGAAGAGGCAGACGATGGAGATCGGCATCGGCGGCATCGGTGCTTTCCCGAAGATCCGGCATCCCCGTGTGATTTGGGTGGGCGTGGAGGCCCCTGAAGAGCTCCGGGCCTTACGCAGGGGGATCGAAGACGGCGTGGCGCGTTTGGGATATGAGTATGACAAATATGATTTCACACCGCATCTTACCCTGGGTCGGGTATCCAGGAAGGCTTCCTCCCGGGAAGTGAGAAAGGTGGGAAAGGTTTTACATGATTTCAAAGTGGGCTTTATCGGGGTGACTCGAGTGGAAAACGTTCACATTTACCGGAGCGATCTCCAGCCTGAGGGGGCAGTTTATACCCGTTTGTATACTGTCTCCCTGGCGGAGGATGAAGGTCAGATCGTAGTATAATCTCACTCAACAAGACACCGGTCAAGCTTAAAAAGGAAGGTACGTTCTGGACACATTAGAATTTGCCCGTTTCATTGTTGATGTTTTGGATGAAAAGCAAGCGGAGGACATTCATTTACTTGAAATTAGAGAACTTTCAGTAATCGCAGATTTTTTCATTATCTGCTCCGGAACCAGCGTCCGATTGGTAAAGGCATTGGTAAGAACCGTTTCGGAAGAGGTGAAAAAAGAGTACGGGATCGATCCCAGGATTGAAGGGGAAGCCCACAACGGCTGGATGGTCGTGGATTATGGAGATCTGATCCTGCACATCTTCTCCCCGGAACGGAGAACGTATTATCGTTTAGAAGATTTATGGGCAGAGGGAAAAACGGTGCTGCGCTTGCAGTAACAGGGGGTGAGACAGAAAATGAAGAAGCCGGCTCTAATACTGAGCCGGCTTAGTTTTTAATGCGCTGAGGCGGCAGTGCTAGAATGTCCCTTTGTACATTCCCCCTTCCACNGGGAGCATGGTCCCGGTGATGTAGCTGGCAGCGGGGGAGAGCAAAAAGGCAGCAGCGTTCCCAAATTCTTCCGGTGCCGCCATCCGGCCCAGAGGGCTGTTTTGCATTTGTTCGTGTATCTCTTCTTCCACGGACGTCCCTTTCTGTCGGGCGCGGTGCTCCATCAACTCGAGGACACGGTCCGTTTTCGTCCATCCCGGAAGGATAGAATTGAAACGTATGCCTTCCCCACCCAGCTCCAGAGCCAGCGTTTTGGTCAGGCCGATGGTAGCGGAACGGATGCTGTTGGATAGCACCAGATTGGGGATGGGTTGTTTAACAGAGTAGGAAGTCACGGTCAACACGCTGGCAATGGGGGATTTTTTCAGGAAGGGCAGGGCAGCCTTGATGAGCCGGACATGACTCATGAATGAGAGTTCGATGGCNTGCTGCCAGGTCTCCTCATCAAAAGCGGTGAATTCNCCGGCGGGAGGCCCTCCAGCGTTGGTCAATAACAGATCGAGCCCCCCTAATTGNTCGACAGCGGACCGGATGATCTTATCGGGTTGATTTGGATCTGCCACGTCTCCCGGGACAGGAAAGACATCCGTGCCTGTTTCCTGGGATAACGTTCTAGCGGATTCCATTAAGTCGGATTCTGTCCGCCCGTTAATGGCTACCATGCATCCTTCTCTTGCCAGTGCTCTGGCGGCTGCGTATCCCAAACCTCTGCTCGACCCAGCAAGAAAAGCCCGCCGGCCATTTAAATTCAGGTCCATAGATCCTCCTTAAATCAGTTCAATATTTTCTTCCACGATGTAGAGATGGGGATGATGCTTTTCTACCCAGGCGGTCACTTTGCGTAATGTGCGTTCTGTATGTTTGCTGTCATTGCTGACCAGGGTGCAGCCGATCATGGCTGTTTGCCATTTGTCCTGGTAATCGATCTCCGCGACCGATATATTGAACTCACGGTGAAGCCGAGCTACCAGGGGTTTAATCTGACTTCGTTTTTCTTTCAATGAAGCGCAGCCTGGAATTCTGAGGTGAAGAGTTAACAGTCCGATTCTCATAGGATATGGGGTTAAAGTCGTTGTGTCCAGGATGGATTCTGGTATTTCTCATCCATCAAGGTCTGAGCTCGATCCAATTCTGAGGGTGTGAGCTTTCCTGCTATAAATTCGATGTTCAAAGCTTCTTCGAAACCGGCAGCGATTGCCTGAGCTGCTTTCTCCCAGGATACGGTCTCTCCTTCAATCATGGTCACATTGATCGCTTTCTCAAGCAGCCGCTCCCGGGCTTCCTCCCGGGCCTCATCGTGGCTGAAATCCAGCACCTCGGCAATGCGTGCCAAATCACCGTACAGGGGAAGCGTCCCGTGCTGTAAGACGCCTTCTTTTCTGCGGGCTTGAGCACTGCCAACCAGTTTCTTTCCCTGAAAGGTGATCTCGAAATCTGAGGGATTTTGGAAACATATCGGTTGGTCCCGATCATGTTCCCCTTCGCTGTCTGTGACCACCTGGACCGGCAGTCCAAGTTTTTCCAAACCCAGCAGCAAACCCATGGATAAGCGTTGATAACTTTCCAGTACACCTCCCCGCAATCGAGGTTCATCTTGAGGACCGATGACCGCGTATGTCAATTCGTCTGCGTGTAGGATCGCTTTGCCGCCCGTGGGCCTTCGAACCAGATCCCAGCCTCTCTCCTGCAGCCGTTTTCGATCTATGTCAGCGATGGGCTGCGCGTATCCCAGAGAAAGGCAGGGCGGCTGCCAGCTGTAAAAGCGCAATGTGGGCGGAACGGATTCTTCAGCCATGGATTCTAAAACGGCTTCATCTAAGGCCATATTCCACGCGCCGCTTGCCGGGGGAGTGTGTATCAGGCGCCATTGAGTTCGCGGGGGAGATTCTCTATCTTTCCTCATCACGTCCATTATAGCTGATCCTTGTGCATGGGGAGGGACTTTCCGGATTTGTGTAAGGGCATCTTTGAGCGAAAAGGAACCTTTCCGGTCCCCGCCATGCTCCTTGAATACCCTAAACGTTTGTATTTCTTGAAGCGTTTCCTTCCATATAGTGATTCGTTTGGGGTGGGGAAATCTGGTTCGGATGAACATTTTTTGTCCTGAACGCCCAGAATGGAAGGAAAAAAGTCCTTTGTTTACAAAAGTTTTAAGGTAAAAATCCCCAATTAAGTGGTTTCCAGCTTGCAAAATGGGAAATATTCATATATACTGTGGGTAAGTTGTGGGAAAAAGTGGTACATTGTGGTTCGCCGGGAGACCGGCGATCCGCGTTTAAAGCGGAGATAGAACAGATGTTCTTGGGGCAGTACACTCACTCATTGGACGGCAAGGGTAGATTGATCGTTCCCGCCCGGTTCCGGGAGGATATTCAGGGGAGCATCTACCTGACCCAGGGGTTTGACGAAAATTTGCGTATGCTGCCCGAAGAGACATTCCAATCCATCTACAACCGCGTGACGGAAATGAGCTCGACCGATCCGACAGCAAGGCAGCTTCGCAGGTTAATTTTCTCCTCTGCCCAAAAAGTTGATCTGGATAATAACGGTCGGATCCTGGTCCCAAAGTATCTGCGGGAGGTAGCAAATTTAGCATCGGAGGCGATTATCGTCGGCGTCGGTGAATCGATCGAAATCTGGTCACCCGAAGCCTGGGAAAAGCAAAATCTCATCCTCCAAGATGCGGATGCCAATGCCAAGCGTTTTGCAGCTTTAGATGTTTAGGGTTGGCATTCCATGCGGCACACACCGGTTCTTTACCAAGAAACCATACACGCTCTAAAACCCACATCTCCGGGAACCTATGTGGATGGGACCGTTGGCGCGGGGGGGCATGCCTACGGTATTTTAAAGGAAAGTTCCCCAAAGGGAAGAGTTTTAGGGCTGGATCTTGACCCTCAGGCATTACAGGTAGCACAGGAACGCTTAAAGCAATTTGGGGATCGGGTGATCCTCATCCGTGGTTCATACACATCGCTTCAATCGCACCTTAACAATCTAAAGTGGAATGCTGTGGATGGCATCCTCCTGGATTTGGGGTTGTCCTCCCTGCAGCTGGATCAGCCTGAAAGGGGTTTTACTTTTCGCGAACCAGGCCCACTGGACATGCGTTTTGATCCCGCCCAGCACGTGACAGCAGCGGATTTGGTGAACCATCTCTCGCCTGAGGAGCTGGCAAATTTGATTTATGAGTATGGAGAAGAACGCTATTCCCGGAAGATCGCGGACGCGATTGTCGCCAACCGCCCTCTGGAAAGCACACAGGAACTGGCGTCACTGATCGCCCGGGTCATCGGAAAAGACCGGGGTCGCATTCATCCAGCAACGAGGACCTTCCAGGCGCTGCGGATTGCGGTGAACGATGAACTGGAAAATCTCAAGGCTTTCCTGCCCGCGGCATTGAATTCATTGAACCCAGGTGGTCGGTTAGCGGTGATTGCGTTTCATTCTCTGGAGGATCGGATCGTAAAGCGCTTTTTCCGGCGGGAGAGCCGGGACTGCATTTGCTCCCCGCGGGCACCCATCTGCACCTGTGATCATGAAGCCCAACTAAAAGAGATCTCGCGGAGGCCGATCCGCCCCAGCGAAAAAGAAAAGGAGGAAAATCCCCGTTCCCGGAGCGCGAAACTGCGTGTAGCCGAAAAATTGTGACCAGGAGTGGCATGAGGCTTGCAAGTATATTTATTCCTGAATAGATTGGACGTCGTTACCAGCTGCAGTACTCTTACCGACCATGAAAGACTCGTTGATCCAGGCTTACTCGAACTCACCAAAGCGGAAGAAACTCCAAATGTTAGGGAGTTTTTTCTTGGTCCTTGTCGTTTTGGGCGTACTCCTCTCATCCCACTTGATCATCTCCGCGCACGTCATCGGCATGGGACGCCAACTTCAAGAGATAAAAAACGAGATTGATCGCTTGGTGTACAAAAACGTATCCCTGCGGGACCAGATCGCCCGGTTGAAACGGATCCACAGGTTGGAAGAACGGGCTCGTGAGATGGGGTTTCGCCCTCCGTATCCTGGGGAGACGTTTTACGTGGAGGTGCCTGGTTTCGAAGAGCAGGTAGCAGGTGAGCCCCCTGTTTCCGGACCTACACATGCGGTGGATATCAATCTCAGCCGTAAAGAATACCATTTGACGTTGTGGGAATGGGTTCAAATGCAGTTGAGCCTGATTCTGAAACCTTTTGAGGAATTATAGTTGTGAAAATTCGATACAACTGGCGTTATACCTTCATAGCTTCGATTTTTACACTGGTGGGTTTGGTCATCCTGGCCCAAATGGTCCGCATTCAGATGACCGTAGATGCCCAGGGTTTGCCGGTGACCAGCAATATGGGCCAATGGGAAAAAGCAGCTTCACGGCGAGGTTTGATCCTGGATCGGAATGGACATCTATTGGCCGGCAATAAGACGGTATATGCTGTGGATATCCATTTTGACGCCCTTGATATCAGCGATATGTCAGGCGATCCCGGAGAGCTCGCGGATCAAGCGGTATCTATTTTTGAAATCGAGAACGAATATTTGCTGCAGCAGTTAAGACAGGAAGGGGGGCCGCCGGAACGGACGATTACCGTTGAGCGGTTTGCCTCTGGAGAACAAGTGCGGGCATTTATTGATGCTGTCCGGGTTTGGCATGGAGAAGAACTTGAGGAAGAAGACCAGGAAACGGCAGAGCAGGAAGGAGACCTCGGGGGAGGGGAGATCGATATCGTGGATTGTTCCATGATCCCCTTGGTGAGCTGTACCCCTCATTTAACGCGGAGCTATCCGGAGGGCTCATTGGCCTCGAATATGATTGGCTTTGTCCGGCGTGACGAAAAAAGAGGTCATCTGGGTGTGGAAGGGAAATACGATACATCTCTCTTTGGAAATGACCGCACCTTATGGGCTTTATGGGATCCCCACAAGGCGGACCAGGCTCCCGATCCCGACCACGGGGCGAATGTGATCCTGACCATTGACAGCGTGCTCCAGGCGGATGTGGAGGAAATCTTAGATGCTGCTGTGGAACAAACGAAGTCCCAGGCGGGAACGGTTATCGTCATGCATCCTGAAACGGGAGATATCCTGGCCATGGCCTCCTCCCCCCGGGCGGATATCAGCCATTATTGGGAAGAAGAGTATAAGGACATCATTTACAACACGGACAATATTTTCAACTATGCCATCAAGGCGTACGAACCCGGATCGGTTGTCAAGGTGCTCACGATGGCCGCTGCGATTGATGCCGGTGTTGTGGAGCCGGATACGGAATTTTTGGATAAAGGAAAGATAGAAATTGGTGGAGTGACCATTCGAAATTGGAATGAAGCAGCCTGGGGCCCCCAAACCATGAAGACCTGTATGCAGCACTCCCTAAACGTATGTTTGGTCTGGGTCGCCAAACAGTTGGAATCGGAAAAGTTTTATTCCTATTTCCAGGATTTTGGTTTTGGGCAATTGACGGGCATTGAACTGGCTGGCGAGGTGCCGGGGTCCGTCAAAAATCACCTCAGCCCGGAGTACACCCGCTCTGAATTGGGTACAAACGCCTTCGGTCAGGGGATTGAGATCACATCCATTCAAATGGTGAAAGCTATCTCAGCGGTCGCCAATGATGGGGAGATGGTCGCCCCGCGGATTATCAGTTCGATTGTGGATGAAGGATACGAATATAAACCACCCAGGACAGTCGTCGGGCATCCGATCTCAGCGGAGACAGCCCGGACGATGACAGAGATGTTGAAAGAGTCGCTTATCGAGGAGTCATCAGCAGCTCTTGTTCCCGGATATAGTTTGGCAGGTAAGACAGGGACAGCTGAGATTTATATCAGGAACAAAGGTTACATAAGTGAATTGACGAACGCCTCCTTCGTGGGGTGGGGGCCCACAGATGACCCTAAATTTATCGTCTATGTTTGGCTCCACAAACCATCCACGTCTATCTGGGGTTCAGAAGTGGCAGCGCCCGTTTTCAGGAAGGTAGTGATGAAATTGGTCAACCATATGGGGATCGCACCGGATGCAGTACGACAAAGTCAATTGGATGAGTAGGAAATGATAACTTTGGATGTTGTCTTTGAAACCCTCACAGGAAGTTCCCCTCCTTGGGTGGATCATGTGATTTCAGATGTGGGCGTTGATTCCCGCAAGATGATCCCCGGGGCATTATTTGTGGCGGTTCCCGGGGAAGAAGAGGACGGGCATGATTACCTGGAGGACGCCTTTGATAATGGGGCGAGTTTTGCATTCATTCAACATCAGGTGCCGAATCATCATCGTGTGATCGATCTCCGTTCCGGCCAGGACATGAGTTCTATGGATCCGGTTGAAACGCCCTTTTGCATTTGGGTGGAAGATTCCATCCAGGCTTTGCAGGAGGTGGCTCGCTTTTGGCGCAGTAAGCTCAATGTGCGGACAGTGGGTATCACCGGGAGCGTTGGAAAATCAACGACAAAGGAGTTAGTGGCCTCTGTTTTGAAACAGCGGTACAGGACACTGAAAAACCCAGGAAATTTAAATAATGAAATTGGATTGCCGATGACGCTGTGGCGCATGAGCCATGGGCATGACCGGGCTGTCTTGGAGATGGGATTCTATGTGCTCGGCGAGATTCGGTTCTTGTGTGAAATTGCCAAACCTGCCGTGGGTGTGATCACCAATATCGGCACCGTTCACGCCGAGAGAGCGGGATCCATTGAGATAATTGCGAAAGGAAAAGCGGAGTTAGTGGAATCTTTGCCGGATGCCCCCGAAGGGGTCGCTGTCTTGAATTATGATGACCCTTTGGTGCGGGAGATGGCGGATAAGACAAATGCCAGGATCTTTTATTATGGATTGAGCCCGGAAGCAGATTTGTGGGCTGACCGTGTGGAAGGACTTGGGTTGGAAGGGATCCGCTTTCGCCTTCATTACCAGAATGAAACCCTTCATGTACGGGTGCCGCTGATCGGCCGGCATTCCGTTCACACTGCACTGCGTGCAGCGGCAGTAGGTTTAATAGAAGGGCTCACCTGGCAGGAGATCATCAACGGTTTGCGCATTGGACATACGCAATTACGCCTGATGGTCGTGAAATCGGAAAGCGGCGCCCTGCTGCTGGATGATACGTATAATGCGTCCCCACAGTCCATGCTGGCTGCTTTAAATTTATTAGAAGAGATGGAAGGTAGAAAGGTTGCAGTCTTAGGCGATATGCTCGAGCTGGGGCCATATGAAGAAGTGGGCCACACGAAGATCGGGATTCGCGCTGCAGAAGTGGTGGATTCGCTGGTCACGGTTGGAAAATTAGCCAGGATGATCGCCCGCGCTGCTGCCAGGTCCGGTCTGCCGGAAGAGCGGATCACGGTCCTGGAAAACAGTGAAGCTGCCATTCTCTATTTGGAGGATGCGTTGCGAGAAGAGGATGTGGTGTTAGTAAAGGGATCACACGGAATGCATATGAATCGTATCGTCTCCGCCCTGGAGGTTTCCTCATGACCCAGACCTCGATGGCGTTGGCTCTCTCCGGATTCAGCTTTTTGCTCACCGTGATTTGGGGTGTTCCCCTGCTGCGTGTCCTGCGCCGGTTAAAAATTGGGGAGAAAATCCGCGTCGATGGTCCAGAACGGCACTTTTCTAAATTGGGCACGCCAACCATGGGGGGGATATTGATCCTCTTCCCGGTGGCTTTATTGACGATTTTATTTAATGTCGTTTCAATTATGAGCGGTTTTTCCATCTTTGGGAATTCTGTTTTGGTGCCCCTGATCGTTTTTATCCTCTTCGCGCTGATTGGATCGATCGATGATTGGTCCAGTTTGCGGGGGAGGAGGTCTGGATTGGGCTTGAGCGCGCTGACGAAATTCATTCTCCAGACCATTGTGGCTGCAGGGACCGCGTTCGTTTTGAAAGATTTACTGGACGCTCCCCAGCTTTTCGTGCCGGGTTTGGATTTTGAAGTCAACCTGGGCTTGATGTATTTTCCGATTGCTGCGTTTATCATCGTCGGCAGTTCTAATGCCGTGAATTTCACAGATGGGCTGGACGGCCTGGCAGGATTGATCTCAGCGACCGCGTTTTCTGCCTACGGCGGCATTGCCCTGATTCAAGGTCAAATATTCCTGGCTCGATTTTGTTTCATCATCGTTGGCGCCCTGTTCGGCTTTTTATGGTTCAACGTCTATCCTGCAGAATTGTTCATGGGTGATACCGGTTCCCTTTCCCTGGGGGCGACCTTAGCTGTAGTGGCCTTGATGACGGGCCAATGGGCGGTTCTGCCCGTGATTGCGATCATCCCCCTCAGCGAGACGCTGAGTGTCATTATCCAGGTCGCGTTTTTTCAGTTGATGGATGGGAAAAGGGTCTTTAAGATGACCCCCCTCCATCACCATTTTGAGCTCTCCGGCTGGAGCGAAACCCAGATTGTTCAGCGTTTTTGGTTGATCAGTCTGGTGGCCGCTCTGATCGGTGTAGCGTTGGCATTGGTATGACAAAAAAGGAGTGGAATGATCGGCGTGTGGTGATAGTAGGTGCGGCCAGACAAGGTACTTCACTGGCTCGATATCTGGTCAGGAAGGGTGCGCAGGTAACTTTGACCGATCGTAAAGAGTGGGAAGAGATGGCTGAGGTTCGAGAGCAATTAAGCGATATCGATGTAGATTGGGCCCTGGGCGGTCATCCGTTTTCTTTGCTGGATGATGCCGATATCCTATCCCTTTCGGGTGGGGTGCCTCTGACTATTCCCTTTGTTAAGGAAGCCCGGCGCCGGGGGATCCCGCTCACGAACGATTCCCAAATATTTCTGGATCAGGCGCCTTGTCCGGTGATCGGGGTCACGGGTTCCGCCGGGAAGACGACGACCACTGTGCTTCTGGGAAGGATGGTTCGGGCGCAGATTGGGCCGGATCACACCTGGGTGGGCGGCAATATCGGCAACCCGCTGATCCAGATCTTGGATCAGATGTCAGAGGATGATATCGCTGTGATGGAATTGTCCAGCTTCCAATTGGAATTGATGAGCACCGCGCCTGAGGTGGCCGGGGTGTTGAATATCAGCCCCAATCACCTTGATCGCCACGGCACGATGGAGGCTTACAGGCAGGCGAAGGCTCGAATTCTGGAATTTCAAACCGAACGTGATACCGCGGTCTTAAACAGGGATGATCCTGGTTCCTGGGGTTTGATCGATGCAGTGCGCGGAAAATTGGTTAGTTTTGGCTTTCATCAGCCGCCGGGGGATCAGGTTGGGACCTATGTGGAGGATGGGATGCTCTGCCTTTGGAATGCAGGAGACCCGCAGCGCTTATTTCCCAAACGTGAGATTCAACTGCGGGGAGAACACAACCTCTCTAACGTCCTGGCGGCCTGTGCCTTAGCTCACGCCGCAGGTATTTCTCCCTCCGCGATGGCTTCCGGCGTGGAAGGTTTTACGGGTGTCGAACATCGTCTGGAATATGTTCGCACCTGGCAGGGGGCGGATTGGTATAACGACTCCATTGCCACCGCACCGGAACGGGCAATCGCTGCCATGCAATCCTTTTCGGAGCCGATCGTGCTTTTAGCCGGCGGACAGGATAAAGATCTGCCCTGGGATGAATTTGCCCGGGTTGTTTATCGAAAAGTCCGGCACATCATCTTATTTGGGGAAGCGGTCCCTGTGATCGAAGAAGCATTGCGAGATGCAGGTGATGCAGATCATGATCTTTCAATCACGCGGTGCACTTCGCTTCAAGATGCCGTGAAAAAAGCGGCAGATGTCACCCAGGAGGGGGATGTGGTTTTGCTCGCGCCCGGCGGAACAAGTTTTGATGAATTTACAGATTTTGCAGAACGTGGAGAGCATTTTAAGATATGGGTCAAAGAGCTGGTATGAAGAAAGAAACCAACGATATAAAAGATATTGCCATTGATATCCCTCTGCTGCTCATAGTGGCGGCGTTGGTGGTATTTGGTCTGCTGATGTTGTATTCCGCCAGCTGGGATGTCTCCTGGCGTGCTTTCAAGGATGTGAACCGTTTCTTCATCCGCCAGTTAGTGTGGCTCGCCATCGGGATTATTTCAGCGGCGATCCTGTGCTTCCTTGATTATCACCGGTGGGACCGTAATAAATTTGCGGTGATCGCTATCGGCGTTACCATCTTGCTGCTTCTGATCGTCTTATTTGTGGGAAAAGGGAGCGCGCGAAGTTTGTTTGGTGGAAAATCTGTCCAGCCATCCGAGTTGGCGAAATTTGTGATCGTCATCTACCTGGCAGTGTGGTTGAACTCCAAGGGAGAAAAGATCAAACAAGTGGGCTTCGGGCTCATCCCCCTGGGCGCCATTCTCGGGATAGTGGGAGGTCTCATCGCCGTTCAGACGGATGTCAGCGCGGCGGTAACGGTGTTTTTCCTGGGCTTTTTGTTGTTTTTTATGGCTGGCGGTTCTTTGATCCAGCTCTTGTTTTTGGTCGTGGCTTCGGGAGGGTTAGGGACAGCGATCGTGGCCTACCGAAAACCGGAAGTCAGTCAGCGCATCTTAGATTTCTGGTACGGGATCAAAGATGTCAATACCATTGGCTCCGAACAAATCGAAAAATCCTTCACGGCTTTCATGGATGGGGGTTGGTTTGGGGTGGGGCTGGGCCGCGGTGTGGCCAAATTGGTTTTATTGCCCGTCCCCCACACGGACAGCATTTTTGCTGTGGTAGGTGAGGAGCTGGGCGTCTTCGGCGCCAGCTGCCTGGTGCTGCTGTTCGGTGTGTTTTTGTGGCGGGGCATGGTGATCTCCCGGAAAGCTGCGGATGGATTAGGGTCCCTGTTGGCGGCCGGATTGACGTTTTGGATCATATTCGAAGCCTTTGTGAATATCGCGGTGATCATCGGTTTGCTGCCTGTGGCCGGTAACCCGCTGCCATTTGTCAGTTTGGGCGGGTCAAACCTTGTGGTCACCATGTCCGCTGTAGGCCTTATTTTAGGTGTGGGCCGCTACGCTGAGGTGGAAAAAAGAAAACAGGAACGGAGGTCTCTTGGTGCGGTTGTTGATTTGCGCGGGAGGGACGGGCGGAGGCGTTTATCCAGCCCTGGCCGTTCTCCAGTCACTCAAAGACGATAATACATACGACACCTCTTTGGAAGATGTTTTGTGGGTAGGCGGTGAACGCGGTATGGAGAAAGAAATCGTGGAACGGAACGGCATTCGTTTTCGGGGCATTCCTGCTGCGGGTCTGCATGGAGTGGGGATGAAAGCGCTCCCCGGGAATCTCTTACAGCTGGTAAGAGGGTTCTTTGAGGCCAGGGATATCCTGCGGTCGTTTAGGCCTCATGCTATGCTTTTCACTGGCGGGTATGTCGCAGCTCCTGTTGCCCTGGCAGGCAGGTCAGTACCCAGCGTTTTGTACGTGCCGGATATTGAACCAGGGTTGGCTTTGAAAACTTTAGCGAGGTTCGCTGATGCCATCGCCGTGACCACCGAGGATACGAGAAAATATTTTCCGATGGAAAAGAAGGTCCATGTCACGGGGTATCCGGTGCGCTCAAATCTAAAACGGTGGAACAAGGAAAGGGCATTTGAAACCCTGGAGCTTTCCCCTCAAGATTTGGTTCTCCTCGTTTTTGGCGGGTCCAAGGGAGCTCGTTCTATCAACCGGGCCCTGATGAAAAATCTACCGGCTTTATTGGAGGACGTTCAAGTCGTGCATATCACGGGCCATCTGGATTGGCAGGAAATCAAACAGGGGAGAGACGCTCTGCCGCCACAGCTTCAAGAAAGGTACCGGGCATTCCCATATCTCCATGAACGAATGGGTGCCGCTTACACGGCTGCTGATCTGGTCTTATCCCGGGCCGGAGCTTCCATATTGGGAGAATTCCCCAGTTTCGGTTTGCCAGCGGTTCTGGTGCCGTACCCACATGCGTGGCGTTATCAAAAAGTTAACGCGCAGTACCTTGTGGATCAGGGAGCTGCTGTGATTATTGAAGATGAAACGTTGTCAGAGGAACTGCTGCCCATTGTTCGGGGCCTCTTGGAGGATCAACAAAAAAGAGACCAAATGAGCGATAACATGAGNGATTTGTCGCGACCCCGAGCCGCTGAATCCATCGGCTCACTAATCAAGGAAGTGGGAAAGGAAAAAGGAGATCAGAAATGATATCTATCATGTATGCCTTTTGGCTTTTCCTGATCCTTTTCGGGTTGATCGGTGCCATGCGGGGCTGGGCAAAAGAACTGCTGGTCGTTTTCAGTATCATATTGTCCTTATTTTTGATTCATGTTTTGGAAAGTTTCACATCCTACGTGGAACCTTTTCAAGATGTATTGGCCAGTGTTGAAAACCTTGAACCGGGCACGAAGTTCTCGGATATCCCCCCCTTGATCCAGGAGCAGTTGAAAGCGCAGTTTTGGATCCGGGCTGCCATTGTGGCTGTTTTGGCTTTTTTTGGCTATCAAACCCCGAACCTGGCATCTTTGCGAGAGAAAGCGCGCCGGGAACAGGTGCAGGATGTGCTCCTGGGACTCGTCCTTGGTTTGGTCAGCGGATATTTCATCGTCGGCACATTGTGGTGGTATATGGACGCGGCCCAATATCCCTTTACGCCTTATATTATGGCTCCTCGCCCTGACGACCCCATGGGTGAAACTGCCATTCGAGCTTTGAATTATTTTCCCCCCGTATTCGCCAGCAATCAAATTGGATTGTTCATTGCGGTCGTGATTTCCTTTATGTTCGTCCTGGTGGTGTTTATCTGATGGAACACGTGCATTTGATCGGGATTGGTGGAACCGGCTTGTCAGCCATCGCTCGCGTTTTGCTCGAGCGGGGCTATCGCGTCACGGGGTCGGATCTGACCTTCTCTCCCCTGGCGGAGGCCTTGGAGCGCGCCGGGGCGGAGGTGTATACCGGTCACCGGGCAGAACAGGTCCAGGGTGCGGATGTCGTGGTCCGTTCCTCCGCCGTGCCGGATGAAAACGTGGAGGTCCAATCTGCCCTGAACGCCGGGATTCCTGTCCTGAAACGATCGGAGTTTTTAGATTGTCTGACCGGGGATGATCGGGTTGTGGCTGTGGCGGGAAGCCACGGGAAAACGACGACGACTGCCATGCTGGCCTGGGTGCTCATGAAGCTGGATCAAGATCCTTCCTTCATTGTAGGAGGGGTGGTGGAGAACCTGCATACCAACGCACGCTCTGGAGAAGGGTCTGTCTTTTTGATTGAGGCAGATGAATACGATGAGATGTTTTTAGGACTGCATCCGGAGATCGCTGTGGTCACGAATGTTGAATACGATCACCCTGATTACTATCCGACCCCGGAAGCGTTCAAGGGAGCGTTTCAGGATTTCGTGGGAAATCTGACCCCGGGGGGAACGCTGATTTTATGCGCGGAAGACACCGGCGCAGTGAGTTTGCGGCATGATATTACCCTGGATCAAGATGTGTTCTTCTACGGATTTTATAGTCCGGATTTCAACTACATGGCCAGAAACCTGCGAAAGCAAGAGGACGGCAGTTACCACTATGATCTATACACCGGGGATATCACCGTGGACTTGATTGAGGATGTGCACCTGGGCATACCTGGAAAGCACAATGTCTTGAATTCTCTGGCTGCGCTGGCCGTCGTGGATCAACTGGACCTTCCCCTGGAGAAGGCGATCGAGGCTCTGGCGGACTTCAAAGGCAGCGGAAGGCGGTTCGATATCCGGGGTGAATTCTCTGGGGTTGTGATCATTGATGATTATGCCCATCATCCCACAGAGATCAAAACCACGATAGAAACAGCGCGTGATCGCTATCCCGATGGCGGTATCTGGGTGGTGTGGCAGCCGCATACATTCTCGAGGACGATGACTTTATTGGATGGTTTCTCAACCGCGTTTCATGATGCGGACCATGTGATCATCACCGATGTTTATCCGTCGCGTGAGGAACGCCCCGCTGATTTTTCTATCTCGACGGTTGTAAGCTCTATAAACCACCATGACGTCATCCTGCAACCGACATTTGATGAAGCGGCGAGTTATCTGGTTCCGGAGTTGGTACCCGGGGATGTTGTTTTAGTCCTCTCTGCTGGAGATGCGGTCGAGTTAAGTGCTGACCTGGCAGAGATGTTGTCTGGCGAAGAATGAAAAGAGAGGTAGTGAACGATGAAAACATATCGCGGCCCCAAAAACACCAAATCGAACCTTGATGTGAGGGTAGAACCTCCGCAATCCCTCCAGTGGGTGGTCCGGGAACGGGAAGACCTGGAATTGGAATTGAACTCTCCTTCCAGTCGATCACCGGATGTCACTGAGGGTTTGATTAACCGCGTGATGAAACGTATTGAGGATTTATAAAAAGATATGAATAGGAAGGATTCCCTGCTTACCCGGACCCAGATTCAAGCCTTGCGTTCCTCCTTTGGAGAGGATCTGGTTCAGGACGCATCGGTGGCGAAATATACGACCATGCGTGTGGGTGGAGAGGCGGATTTCCTGCTCAACGTGACCACTTTAGCGGACCTGGAGCGGGCGGTCCGCCTGTGCTGGACGGAGGATATCCCCTTTATCTTGCTGGGAGCAGGATCTAATGTCCTGGTCAGTGATGCCGGGATCCGAGAGTTGGTGATCCTCAACAGGGCAAAGAAAGTGGAGTTTAGAGATCGAAAAGATGAAAACCCCCTTATTTGGGCAGAGTCCGGCGCGGGTCTGGGGAGTGTTTCCCGCCGGGCAGCAAACCGGGGTTGGTCGGGCCTGGAATGGGCGGAAGGCATTCCGGGGACGGTGGGTGGGGCAGCGGTCAACAACGCCGGCGCATTTGGAAGCGATATGGCAGAAGATTTGCACATGGCAGAAATCTTGCATCATGATAATCAGGGAATCCGCCGTGTTCAATGGTCGGCGGAAGATTTTGACTATGATTACCGCACCAGCCTCATCAAGCGGAAGGAGGTGGATGCGGTGGTCTTAGCTGTTGAATTCATTCTGGAACGCAGCACACCGGAGGAAGTGAAAAAGACCATGGGTGAGATCACAAAGCAGCGGCGCGCTAAACAGCCCCCTGGCTCATCGATGGGGAGCATGTTTAAGAACCCACCGGATGATTATGCGGGCCGTTTGATTGAGGGGGCGGGCTTGAAAGGGACCCGGCGCGGGGATGTGGAAATCAGCCCCAAGCACGCTAATTTTTTCATCAATCACGGAGATGCCAAAGCGGTCGAGGTACAGGCTTTAATTAAATTGGTGCGACAAACAGTAGAAGAGAAATTTGGTGTGCGCCTGGATTTGGAAATTGAGCTGATCGGGGAATGGTAGATATGAGTGAGAAGCTGAGGGTAGGTGTTCTGTTTGGAGGGCGGTCCGGGGAGCATGAGATCTCCCTGCTTTCCGCCCGTTCTGTGCTGCAGGCCCTGGACCCCGAGAAATATCAAATCATCCAAATAGGGATCACCAAAGAAGGCAAGTGGTTGACCGGTGAGGATGTCATAGGTTTCCTCACAGAAGGGGATGCCCAATCTTTATCCGAAGCGGTGCTGCTTCCCACGCCCGGACGTTCCCGTTTATACACATTGCAGGAAAAGGATGGGGAAGAGATCTTAAGTGCACTCAGCGGCCTGGACGTGATCATCCCCGTCTTACATGGGACATATGGTGAAGATGGGACCATGCAGGGGTTATTTGAGCTCGCGGATTTAGCGTATGTCGGCGCGGGTGTGCTTGCTTCATCCGTGGGGATGGATAAGGGCGTCTTCAAAGACGTGATGGTTGCCCGTGACATCCCTGTGGTACCTTATCGAGTCCTGCTGCGGGGTGTTTTCGAAGAGGACCCGGAAAGGGTGATGGATCAGGCTGAATCAGTATCCGATTATCCGCTTTTCGTCAAACCGGCCAATATGGGATCCTCCGTGGGTGTCCATAAATGCAGGGATCGAGCGGAGTTATCCGCTGCGCTCAAAGACGCTTCCCGTTATGACCGGCGTTTGTTGGTCGAAAAAGGGATTGAAGCCCGGGAGATCGAATTGAGTGTACTTGGAAATCAAGAACCCCGCGTTTCCATACCGGGTGAAATCAGACCCACAGCGGAATTTTATTCTTACGAAGCGAAATATCACGACCAGAGCTCGGAGTTGTTGATCCCGGCCCCGCTGAGTGAAGAAGAAACCGACTATGTTCAAAGACTGGCTCTCCGGGCCTTCAAGGCGATTGATGGCGCTGGAATGGCCCGCGTGGATTTTTTGATGGATAGAGAGACGAACCAAATCTACCTCAATGAGTTGAACACGATTCCGGGATTCACACCGATCAGCATGTATCCCAAGCTGTGGAAGGAGAGCGGTTTGGATTATCCGGAGTTGGTCGATGCCTTGATTGATCTGGCTTTGGAAAGGCGAAAAGACAAAGATCGCACGGTATGGACTTACGATCGTGGCAAGTGAAGTGATTTATTATGGCTGATAAGAAAGGGAAGAAAACAGAAAATATACGCTTGATGGGAAAGAAAAGGTCCTCATCAAGGAGGAGCGGTTCACCCCGGCGGAGATCACAGGAATCTCACCGCCAGTCTCCTCCCGTCGTATCTCGTAATAACCTGGGCCTGAACGCCGTGGCCATGGATGAGCGTCACCCACCCCGCCGGCGTTTTGACGTCCCCCTTTCCTCGCCGGGAGCGGAAATCCAGCTTCCCGCTGTTCCAGCCATTCATAATTATTGGCGGTTCCTTTCCGGCGTTTTGAGCGTGGCCCTGGCTATCGCTCTGATCCTGCTCTGGGATGCGCCGTTTTTCACAGTTGAGTCGGTGGATGTCCAGGGTGTGAACCGGTTTACCCCTTTGGAAATATCTCGCGCGATTAATGCTGTGAATAACCCGGTATTCGCCATCCGACCTGACCAGTTGGAAAAGGATTTGCAGCTCACATATTCCGGGTTTTCAAGTGTTGATGTCAAAGTGGAGTGGCCGGCAAAAGTCCGCGTCATCATCGAAGAAAGGGACCCGGTCATTTCCTGGAATTGGGAAGGACACATTCGATGGGTGGATGAGGAAGGGATAGGTTTTGATCCTCATGGGGAAGGTGTGGATTTGATTACCATCCACTCTCCCATGCTGCCTTCCACAGCCACCAATCAGTTTTTGGAATCTGAGCTTGTCAGCGCGATTGTAAAGATGGCCCGACACGCTCCTGAGGGTGTAGAGATGGCATATGACCCGGAACACGGCCTGGGATGGAAAGACAAACGAGGCTGGCAAGTGTATTTTGGTCCGCATCCGGAGGAAATGGAAAAGAAAATGTTGGTTTATGAGAGCATCGTTCAACACTTGGAACAAAAAGGTATTCAACCTTCCCTGATCAGCGTTGAATATCTCCGTGCTCCTTACTTTCGAATGGGACAATAATTGTCATGGAAGCTCCGATCATTGTAGGTATAGATGTGGGGACGACGAAAATTTGTACCCTTGTGGCCCGGGTAGAGGCAGAGGGTAAATTCCGCATTCTGGGAGTAGGCATTGAGCCTTCTCGAGGGATGCGGAAAGGCGTGGTGGTCGACATTGAGGCAGCTACGAAAGCCATTGCCCGGTCCATTGACAAAGCGGAACGGACATCGGGGTTGGAGATCACATCCGTCCAGGTTAGTCTAGCAGGATCCCATGTCTCTTCGGTGAACAGCCACGGAGCCACGGGCGTGACCGGAGGCGTGGTCGATCAAAACGATGTCTTCCGGGCGTTGGACGCCGCGAAGGCAGTGGCCATCCCCCATAACCGGGATATCGTCCATGTTATCCAGCGCGGTTTTTCGGTGGACGGGCAGGATGGGATCCACAAGCCGATTGGCATGCACGGCTACCGGCTGGAAGTGGAGGCACATATCATCACAGCAGCCTCGACGTCGCTGGATAATTTGGAGCAGTGTGTGAATGCTGCCGGCGCGGAGGTGGAAGCCTTCGTCCTCAACCCCCTGGCTTCCGCTGAAGCTGTGCTCACGGAAACGGAGCGGGAGATGGGGGTCGTGGTTTGTGATATCGGGGGAGGGACCACGGATCTGGCGATTTATATCAACGGTGACGTGTGGCATACCATGGTCATGGCCGTGGGCGGGAATCATATCACCTCCGACATCGCCCATGGCTTACGCTTGCCCCTCGAGCAGGCTGAGCAAGTGAAAGTTGAACATGGACATGCCTTGCAGTCTGAAGTGGATCCCGATGAAGTTTTCTACATCCGGCCGTTTGGTGATGAAAAACGAGCAGAATTCAGTCGAAATAATTTAGCGATGATCATTGAAGCCAGAGTTGAGGAAATGTTTGGATATGTACTGCGGGAGATCAAGCGCTCCGGATACGACGGATTGCTCCCGGCGGGAATGGTCCTCACGGGAGGGACGAGCGCTTTACCCAGCATCAATGAATTGGCCCGGGAGATCTTTGAGTTTCCGGTCCGGGTGGCACAACCGGAAGATTTGTTAGGAATGACCGATCAACTCCATGATCCGGCGTTTTCTACCAGTGTTGGATTATTGGAATGGACAGTGTTGATGAACACTGTTTCTTATGAAAAAGATCATTACCGGAAGCAAATGCGGGAAGGAGGGATTGAATGGTCGAAGGTAGCCAGTTGGCTCCGGCGCTTGCTTCCATAACGGTTTCGCACAAAGAGGTTCACGTGAAGTTCACACACCAATCATCATTATCCGATATGAGGAGGAAAAGATGAAACCTATCAAAGAGACAGAATCATTTGCCAGAATCAAAGTTGTGGGCGTTGGAGGCGGGGGGTGCAATGCNGTGGACCGGATGATTGAAACCGGCCTGCAGGGCGTGGAGTTTGTGGCAGTGAACACGGACGCCCAGGCCTTATTGCGCTCGAAAGCTTCCACACAGGTGCGTATCGGGGATAAACTCACCCGGGGATTGGGTTCCGGAGGGGATCCGGAGATCGGCCGTAAGGCTGCTGAGGAGTCAGCCAAGGAATTATATTCTACGCTCAAGGGTGCGGATATGGTCTTTATCGCTGCGGGCATTGGCGGTGGAACGGGCACCGGGGCTTCGCCCATTGTCGCTCAGGCTGCGCGGGAAATTGGCGCCCTGACCATCGGCGTGGTCACCCGACCCTTCACTTTCGAAGGAACGAAACGGGTCCAGACAGCGGAAGAGGGTATCTCAAAACTCAAGGAGCAGGTAGACACCTTGATCGTCATCCCCAACGACCGCTTGCTGCAAATTGTCAACAAGCGAGCCAGCTTGCAGGAAGCATTCAGCGTCGCGGATGATGTGCTCCGGCAGGGCATTCAGGGGATTTCTGAATTGATCACCATTCCGGGGTTAATCAACCTGGACTTCGCTGATGTGCGTTCCATCATGTCAGAAGGCGGCGCAGCTCTGATGGCGGTGGGTGAATCGACGGGAGAAGAACGGGCCCGGGAAGCGGCTGAACAGGCGATGTCAAGCGACCTGCTGGATATCACCATTGACGGAGCCCGCGGGATTTTGTTCAACGTCACCGGCGGTCCCGACCTTTCCCTCTTTGAGGTGAATCAGGCAGCTGCCATCATCAAAGAGACCGCGCACCCTGAGGTCAATTTGATTTTTGGCGCGGTCATTGATCCCGATTTGAATGATACGTTCCGGATCACGGTTATCGCCACGGGCTTCGAGCGCACGGGTATGCCGCGTAATATCATGGAGCGGTCGTTCCATCGCAGCCGCGTGGGATCCGGTGAAAAGCAGGAAAGGGAAGGAGAAGATGGGAAAGAATTTCAACCACGCTCCTTCAAAACAGAGGATCTTGACATTCCGACTTTCCTGCGCAAACGAACGCGGAATAAATGAGACAAAAAAATGCTCCAGATTATCTGGTGTTCTAATGGATCATCCCTTTCCATTTCCTCCTCCTAGTGGAAAGTGTGGTGTGGGTCTAGCTTGAACTAGCCTCCTCCTAGTTTGAGCTGGTGTGTCTGATCATGTTCTCCCCCTGCGATGAGCAGCGGGAGAACATGTGTTTAACTTAAGCCTGATCATCGGAGGCATCAAAAAGTGCGGGGATTCAGGATCTCTGATAAAGGATACAAAAGGTGGACTCCCTAGAGAGGTTCCCGGTTCTATGCTAAAATGATCTCTAGTTTTGTGTAGACAACCAACGAATCAATGTAAAGCAAAGGGTCAGCCATGAAATGTCCATATTGCCGGAGTGATGATTCCCGTGTTTTAGATACATCCCATGATAGGCGGGGGGGAACACGCCGCCGCCGGGTTTGTTTGGATTGTGAACAGCGTTTCAGCACCTATGAAAGAGCCATCCTGGATACACCGTTGGTCATCAAGCAGGACGGCACGCGGGAGGAGTTTAACAGGGATAAGTTGAAGCGGGGAGTACAGATTAGTTGCGACAAGCGACCTGTTTCCGCGGCGGACATTGAGCGTTTAGTGGGCGATGTTGAATCAGATTTGCAGGCCATGGAAGAGGTGGAGGTTTCATCCCGGGTTGTGGGGGATTTGGTCATTGACCGTTTAATAGAATTGGACCTGGTGGCGTATATCCGGTACGCCATCGTTTATTTAGGTCTGGAAGATTTAAGTTCCATCCGAGACGAGATCGACACCTTATTAGAGAATTAATCTGCACCAAACCTTAATACACAATTAGGGGGTTAAAACCGAAGGACATCCATCCGGTAGTAAGTGTGAGGAGTATATATGGAAAAGGGGAACCCTTATCAAGGGAAGGTGGCCTTAGTCACAGGGTCCGGTAGAGGCATTGGTCGGGCGATCGCCACGCATCTGGCCAGCTTAGGTGCCGACGTCGTGGTCAACTTTTTCCGCAACCGTGATCCTGCGGAAAGGACGGCTCAGGAGATCGAAGCCCTGGGTGTCAGAGCTCATGTGGTGAAAGCCAATGTGGGTGATATGAAGGATCTGGAAAGGTTGGTCGCGGAGACGAAAAAGGCTTTTGGCGGCCTGGATTTCTTGATCAGCAACGCGGGTTCGGGTTATAACCGGCCGATCATGGAACAAAGGCCAAAAGGGTGGAATTGGACCATGGACATAAACGCCCGCGCCCTGTTATTTCTGGCCCAAAAAGCGGCCCCTCTGATGGAGGAGCGAGGAGGGGGAGCGATCGTCAGTATTTCCAGTCCCGGATCCTTCCGGGTTCTGCCTGAGTACGCTGTGGTGGGCGCCAGCAAAGCGGCCGTGGAAGCCCTCACCCGCTATCTGGCTGTGGAATTTGCGCCGAAGAATATCATCGTCAACGCTGTTTCTCCCGGCATTGTGGCAACGGAAGCCCTGCAGCATTTCAATGCCATGCAGGATGAGGACATTCTGGAAGAGATCGCCCAGCAGACCCCAGCAGGGCGGATCACCACACCGGAAGATGTGGCCAAGATCGTGGCGTTTTTATGCGGTCCTGATGCGGAGATGATCCGGGGCCAAATCATACTCGCGGATGGCGGGTTTACTCTTCCCGCAAGTGGAATAGAACGGCCTTCCTGAAATTGATGTTTCAAAGCTTGTGATGCNGCGTTTGAGAACANAAAAGGATCTCGCAAAGGATGTTTTTTAAGGATGCCCAACGCTGAAATCATCACCATAGGTACGGAATTACTGCTGGGGGAGATCGTCGATACCAACACGCAAATGATCGCCCGATCGCTGCGCAGTGTGGGTATCAACCTTTATCGTACTTCAACTGTGGGAGATAATCCGAATCGAATCGCCCTGGTGGTACGGGAGAGTCTTTCCCGAGCTGATATTGTGATCACAACGGGAGGATTGGGGCCGACTGTGGATGATCCCACGCGGGGAGCGGCAGCCTCGGCTTTGGAAAGGAAACTTACGTTCCATGAGGAGCTGTGGGAGGTTATCCAGAATCGGTTAATGGAATACCATAGAGAGGTCACGGAAAATAACAAGCGTCAGGCTTATATTCCGGAAGGAGCGCTTGCCTTAGAGAACCAATGGGGTACGGCCCCGGGATTTATCGTTGATGATGAGAAGGGAGTGTTGATTTGTTTACCGGGTGTCCCCCCGGAGCTGGAACGGATGTTAGAAAAGGAGGTTCTGCCCTGGCTCAGTTCCAGGTTTTCCTTGCGGGAGATTATCCTGACAAGAAGCATCATGACGGAAGGCATTGGTGAATCCAAAGTGGATGACATCATTGGGGACCTGGAACACTCTCAAAATCCTACCGTGGGTCTGGCTGCTCATAAAGGATCTGTTGAGGTCAGGATAACCTCCAAAGCTGAAACCAGGGAGGATGCGGAAAGGGAGATATGGGAGATGGAGGACCGGTTAAGGGAGCGCTTATCCAAGTGGATTATTGAGGATTAGGAGACTTGATAGATTACGGAATCGAATACCTGTTCACAGAGGAATGTATATTTTTGGATAGGATATCTCTTGACAAATCCCACAAGCTGTGCATAATTAAGATTTAGTATGGATAACAGGAAACGACCACCACGAGGCAGAAAAGGCCCGGAGCATCACCGCTCCCGAGGCCATTTTTTTTATGTCTTTCAAACTAGAGCCCAGGCGCTCTAGTTTTTTTTTGTCAATTTGGAGTAAGGATGAAACTACCAGGCTTGATCGATGTCCATGTCCATCTCCGGGAACCCGGAGCAACCCATAAAGAAGATTTCCTGAGCGGTACCAAGGCGGCTCTGGCGGGGGGTGTGACTACAGTTCTGGCCATGCCCAATACGCAGCCCCCGTTGGTTGATGAATCCTCTCTACACAAAGCTGTTTCGGCTGGTCATGAGAAAGCCCTCTGCGATTACGGCGTATATTTGGGGGGGAGCATGGAGAACGCTGATCTCCTTCCGCAGATAGCTGATCAGTCCGTTGGGTTGAAACTATACCTTGACGCTACGTATGGTCCGTTGTTATTGGAAGACACGATGCATTGGAGAAAATTGTTTGAATCTTGGCCGCGATCCCGCCCCATCGTGGCCCATGCTGAGGGGAAAACGCTGGCTGCACTGCTTTATATAGCTTTCATGTATGATCGGCATGTCCATATCTGCCATGTGTCAACAAGAGAGGAGATCTGCCTTATTAAATCAGCCAAAGAAAAAGGGTTGCCCGTGACTTGTGAAGTGACCCCCCACCACCTTTTCCTTTCCGAAGAAGATATTCCCACTTTGGGAAAAAGTGGGAAATCTGAAGTCCGACCGAGGTTAGCATCCCGAGACGACCAGCGTGCCCTCTGGGATCATTTAGAGGTCATTGACTGCTTTGCCACGGATCATGCTCCCCACACCCTGGCTGAAAAGGAGGGAGAAGATCCCCCTCCCGGATTCCCCGGTTTAGAAACGGCATTGCCGCTTTTTCTCAATGCTGTCCATGAAGGCCGCCTTTCTATGGAGGATGTCGTTACCCGGATGTATACGAATCCCCGGTCTGTTTTTGGTCTCCCGGAACAGCAGAAAACATGGATTGAGGTGGACCTGAAACGGAAATATGAAATCCAGGCCGCTGATCAGTATTCCAAATCCGGCTGGACACCTTTTGAAGGGTGGACTGGGCTGGGGTGTGTGGAGCGGGTTGTGCTGCGGGGGGAAGAGGTGTTCCGGAACGGTGAAATCTTAACTACAGCTGGCGGGGGCCGGAACATTGCCCCTTCCATCACATATCAAGCTTAAAAATGAAACCTGGTATATCGATTAACTATCCAAAGGAGTGACCTATGATTTTGTCGGAAAGGAATAGTATGTTCAGCCCCCATCTGCCGCTGGGTGATCAGCAATCAGCTCCCTGGTATGGGAAGGACATCATCTCGGTAAAGCAATTTACAAAAGAAGACCTGGAATATGTCTTTGAGGTCGCCCATGAAATGCGGGTCATGGTGGAAAGGATCGGCACATTTGATCTTTTGAAGGGCAAAATACTGGCCAACTTATTTTACGAGCCTTCCACCCGGACCGCTTCCTCCTTTACGGCAGCGATGGAAAGGTTGGGAGGAAGCGTGATCCCCATCAATGAGGTCAAGTATTCCTCTGTCGCCAAAGGTGAGTCCCTCCCTGACACCGTCCGTTCTCTGGAGTGTTACTCAGATGTGATCGTGCTGCGTCACCCGGAAGTGGGGGCTTCGGAGCTGGCTGCCAAGTATGCCAGCAAACCGATCATCAACGGCGGGGATGGCGTGGGTGAACATCCAACACAGGCCCTGTTAGATTTGTTCACTATTTTCGAAGAGCAGGATGAAGTAAATGGGTTGACGGTCACCATGCTGGGCGACCTGAAGAATGGACGCACTGTGCATTCCTTGTCTCGTTTGCTCTCCCTGTATGAGGTCAGGTTGAATTATGTCTCTCCTGACATTCTCAGGATGCCTCCGGAAATTGTAGGTGAATTAGATGAAAAAGGGATTCCACAGCGCGAGTTTACGTCCTTAGAGGAACCTTTGCCTGAAACTGATGTGCTTTACGCCACACGGGTTCAAAAAGAACGATTTGAAGACCCTGAAGAATACGAGAAAGTCAAAGGAAGTTATATCATTACGCCCCAAACCATGGAGGCTGCGAAAGAGGATATGACTTTGATGCATCCCCTGCCCAGGGTGGGAGAGATCAGCATGGAGCTGGATAACGACCCCCGGGCGGCTTATTTCCGCCAAATGGAATACGGGATGTATGTCAGGATGGCGCTTCTGGCCATGGTACTGGGGAAAGCCTAACAGGGAATTAAGAGGAAAAATATGTCGTTCTTTTCAATTTTAGAAGAAAGAATAAAGGTGGTCGATTCCCTGCTCTGTGTGGGCCTTGACCCGCACCCCAAAGATTTACCTGAACAGACGGGTCAAGCGGCGAGATCATTTTGCCTGCAACTTATTGAGGAGACGAAAGACCTGGCCGCGGCGTATAAGCCCAACAGCGCCTTTTTTGAAGCGCTGGGTGCGGAGGGTGTCACTGCCTTGAAAGAAGTAATTGAAGCTGTTCCGGATCAAATCCCCGTTATCCTGGATGTCAAAAGGGGGGATATTTCTTCTACCGCCAGGGCCTATGTAAAAGCCTGTTTTGAGGTATACGGGGCAGACGCGGTGACCATCAGCCCCTATCTGGGGCGGGACGCGGCAGCGCCTTTCCTTGAGGATCCTGAAAAGGGGGTTTTCTTGCTCTGCAAAACGTCCAATCCCGGGGCCCATGATCTGCAGGATGTGCGCGTCATCAGCCGGGCGGATGTCATGGAAAAGGAAGCTTTACTGCTCTATGAGCACGTGGCAGAACTGGCTCAATCCTGGAATGAGAATGATAACCTGGGGTTGGTGGTAGGGGCTACGCAGGTAGATTCATTACAGGCAGTCCGGGATCGGGTTCCAGGATTGTGGATTCTGGCTCCTGGCGTGGGCGCACAGGGAGGGGATCTGCAAGCTGCGGTGAGAGCGGGGGTCCGTGAGGATGGTTTGGGTCTGCTGGTTCCCGTCTCCCGGGGAATTTCCCGCGCGGATCGCCCCCGGCTGGCTGCAAAGGATCTCCAAGTTTCCATCCAGCGTGAGGTCAGGAAGGCAAAGGAAGGTTCTTTCAGTCAAAAACACTACGAGGATGATGGTTTCGCTTCCCTGGCTGAAGGTCTGTTACAGGCAGGTTGTGTCAAGTTTGGAGAGTTTACGCTGAAATCAGGCATTACTTCACCCATATACATTGACCTTCGGGTTCTAGCCAGCCGCCCCCGTCTGCTGCAGGAAGTTGCCTCCGCCTATCTACCCCTGTTGCGTGATTTGGATTTTGACAGGATAGCGGCTCTGCCTTATGCTGCCATGCCGATCGCTACCGCTGTCAGCCTGCTTGGCAATTGGCCCATGATTTACCCCCGGAAAGAGAAGAAGGATTACGGTACGAAAGCCCGCGTGGAGGGAGAGTATTCCTCCGGGGAACGGGTGGTAGTCATTGATGATTTGATCACCACCGGGGGGAGTAAATTGGAAGGCATGGAAGCATTGTCTGCCGTGGGTCTTGATGTGAAGGACATCGTTGTCCTTTTGGATCGGGAATCAGGTGGTGCAAAGACCCTGGAGAAGGAGGGCTGTCGCTTACATGCTGTGTTCACACTGTCAGAACTGCTTTCTTATTTTCAAAAGAAGCAGCTGGTGGATGAAAAGAAGATTGACCGAGTGCGCTTGTTTTTAGAAGCTGAAGGCCGCTGATTAGGCACGAAAGGAAACCATGTATGAATTGATTCGCCCCCTCCTCTTCCAGACTGATCCAGAACGTGCTCACCAAAGCGTGATTCAGGTCATGCGTTGGGTTGGGAAGATGCCTGTCTTCCGGAAGCTGCTGCGCGCATATTTTCAATCAGAGCACAAGCCTGTTCATGTATTCGGACTGACTTTTCCCAATCCCGTGGGACTGGCAGCTGGATATGATAAAGATGGGATCGGTTTTCGGGGTTTATCTGTCCTGGGAATGGGGCATATAGAGATCGGCACTGTCACTCCCCTTCCGCAAAGGGGGAACCCCAAACCCAGGATTTTTCGTCTGCCCGCGGATCAGGCGTTAATTAACCGGATGGGATTTCCCGGCCGGGGGATGGCGTTTGTCAAGGACCAGATGGAAGGGGCCGGATTGGATGACTTGATCCTGGGTGTAAACATCGGCAAGAACAAAGATACACCCAATCAGGAGGCCATCCGGGATTACTTGGCGCTGTTGAGAGGGTTTTCTGATCTTGCTGATTACATCGCGATCAATGTCAGTTCTCCCAACACAATCGGGCTGCGGCGCTTGCAGGCAAAAGAACATTTAATGGCTTTGCTGGAAGAACTGGCTGCAGAACGGGATCAACTGGTGAAAAGTCTAAACAAACCACTCCCTTTATTGGTCAAACTGGCACCCGATCTATCGAATCAGGAGCTGGATGATGCCCTGGATGCCATCATACAAGCAGGCGTAGAAGGGGTGATTGCGACCAATACCACGGTAGGTCGGATGGGTCTAGAATCGCCTCTTGCTGGGGAAACCGGGGGGTTATCAGGAAAGCCGCTTGCCAGGCAAAGTACGGAGATGATTCAACAGATTCACCGACGAACTTCAGGCGGATTACCCATTATCGGTGTGGGGGGGATCTTCTCCCCGGCAGACGCTGTAGAAAAATTAGAAGCAGGAGCCCGTCTTGTGCAGGTTTACACAGGCCTTATCTATCAGGGACCTGGGTTGATAAAAAGAATTGTGGACGTTTGTTGAATCTCATCCCATGATCAGCAGTGTCACGCCTCCAGCGATGAGCGGGATGCTCAGTCCCAATCCCCAGCGTATAAGGGTAAACCGCCATCCCATGAAGGGCAGCTCAAAGGAGACGGTCAAGAAGGCAAGCGTCGCCCAGCTGGTGACCAGAGTGATGGTTGCGCTCAAACTGGCGCCTGATTGATAAAGGATGGTAATCAGGGGGAAAACCACGTAAGGACCTCCCGGTAGAAGCATGCCCAACCCTTCCGCCAGGAAGATGCCCTTCCATCCTGATTGGGGTCCGATCCAGGATTGAATCAATTCCGTGGGTGACAAAAGGTCAATATATCCCACGATCACAAAGGCGATTACCAGGAGTGCACCATTTTGGCGCGCTGTTTTCCATGCCAGCACTCCTCCCTTTTTTAAGCTGCCGTCCCTTTTTTTCCAGGCCCATCCCCCAAGGGCGAGGGCGATGACCCAAAGTACAATGGTTGCTGTATTCATTCCCTGATGCCTTGACGAATGTTATTTATCGTATGACTAAACAATCCGGCAGCGATCCAGCCTATCAAGGGAGGGATGAGGAATGTGATCAAATACCGGGTGATAGTAATTTGGCTGCCTAAAATGGCGAATTCCATGGGCAGCCGGGACACGGACCATAAATTTTTCGCGGTCACAAAGGCGACCAGGACCCCGATCCCAGCTCCGGACTTGAGCAAGGCTTGAGCGATGGGATAGTACGCGTACGGTCCTCCTGGAATTAATCCGCCAGCCAGACAGGCGAGGAGGATCCCCTTAAAACCGGCTTCTTCTCCCAACCAGCGGGTTACGGTTTCTTTTTGGATCAGTGCTTGCAGGAAACCAGCTGTTAAGAAGGCAGCTATCAGAAGGGGGATTTCATGGAGCAGCAGGGATGCTCCTCGGAGCAGCCCCTGGGCAAGGGAAGGTAAGCCTCCCTGGCGGTAAGCTAGCGTGGCGAGGAAACATGTGACCAGAATCAATATAATGTGGATGCTGTATTTACGCATGTTGAATCATAGAGGCGGCGACTGGATTGTAAGTGGATGGCCAGGAGTCGATTTCAGCAGCTGCTTGTTTTCCGGTCCGGAGACTGCAGGTCTGGTTTATTGGTGAGGTAAGTAAATGGTAAAGGTGGTACCGACGCCCAATTCACTTTCTACATCAATGCGGCCGCCGTGTCCGTTGATGATCTGCTTGACAACGGATAATCCCAAACCAGTGCCGGGTATTTTCTCCCTGTGTTCAGGAACCCGGTAAAATTTTTCGAAGATCCGGGAAGTGTCTTTGTTGGGAATCCCTATCCCGGTATCAGAGATGGTTATGACCAATTCCTCTTCTGTCGCTTTACAGGATAGNGTGATGACCCCTTCTTCTTTGTTGTANTTAATCGCATTNTTGAGTAAGTTGATGATCGCTTGTTTCAGCTTGCTGCGGTCTCCACGGATGACAGGTAAATCTTCAGGAAGGGATAGTTTAAAGGCGATCCCCATTTCCCGGGCTTCGCTCTCCATGATGCCGTGGCATTCAAAAAGCAACTCACTGAAATTGAAGTCCTGAACATTGTATTGCTTCCGGCCCGTTTCCAGACGGGCGAGATCCAGGAATGAAGTGGACATATCAGTCAGGGCATCGATCTCCTCATCGAGGATCTCAATCATCCTGTGCTTCTGATCCTCATCCACACGTTTGTTTTTCAATAAATGAGTGGCAGCGCTCAAGGCAGATAAGGGAGTACGAAGTTCATGTACGAACTCTTCGATTAAGTCCGATTGCTGAAATAAACGTGAATTCTCAATAGCCACGGAAGCTTGGCCTCCCAGGCCGAGGAGAACTTTTTCATCCTCTTTGGTAAACTCCCCATCCTTTTTGTTGATCACCTCCAGGACGCCGATGATCTCCCTTTTTGTGATCAGAGGAATACCCAATAAGGAATGGACTTCGATGTTTGTGATTTCCCCGACATGGTCGAAATGGCGGCTGTCCGACTGGGGATCCTCCACGATCACGGGTTCTTTATGTTCCACGATCCAGCCAGCGATGCTCTTTTCTATGGGAACTTTCATCCCCCGTTTTAATTGTGTATCGATATTTGTGGCAGCCTGGAAATAGAGTTCTTCCTTGATGGGATCGTACATCAGGATAGAGGCCTCCTCTGCATCGGAAACATCAGCAGCAGCGCTGACGATTTTGGAGAGGAGAATATTTAAATCGAGCTCGGAATTTAGCTCGCAAGATATATTGATGAGTTGCTGGTAACGGTTGACCAAATCATTTTTTATTTTTGTATTATCCATATAGGACCTTTTGGGTAAGAACGGGAAGGACATTTGCCACATCACCATGGATCACCACCTCAGCCTGGTCGTCCATATGCGTTTCAGTTTGATTGATGATCATCAAATCTGCTCCGGAAGCGACTGCCGCCTGCGGTAAGCTGGACACCGGCTGAACCGTTAGTGAGGAACCAACGACAAGCATATAATCAGATTCCCGGGTGGTTGTTTCAGCCTTTTTCCACGTTTGAACAGGAAGCTGTTCTTCGAAAAGGACAACATCGGGTTTCAATATCGCACCACACTCCCAGCAGCGGGGAATGTTTCCTTCATCGATCAGCGAGACGATTAAGTCCTCAGTGATTTGTGTTTGTTGATGACACGCTGTACAAGATAAAGTTTCAAATGATCCGTGCAATTCGAGCACATTTTCAGAACCGGCTTTTTGATGTAAATTGTCAATATTCTGGGTGAGGATTGTCTGGATGCTTTCTTTTTCCTCTAGTTTTGCTAAGGCATGGTGCGCTTCATTAGGTTGAGCAGAAAACAACTTCCGTGCCAGGGGGCGCAGCCAGGAATAAAATGTATCAGGGTGGGAGCGGAAAGCAGTCAAGGAAGCGACTTCCATCGGGCGGTATCGGGTCCACAACCCATTTCCTGGAGATCGGAAATCAGGGATACCGGACGGTGTGGATATCCCTGCGCCCGTTAATGCCACACCACGGTTGTTCGACCTTATGATTTTCGCTGTCTGTTGGATCGCTTCATCTATCTCAACAGGAAAGATCTCCATAACCTTATTCTATGATTTGGGTGGCTAACTCACTAAACTGCTCTGCTGTCATACTTTCCGGTGAGCGTTTGATCATGGGGATCTTCGTACGCGCAGCTTGATATGCTAATTCTGGAACAGGTGTGAAGATCTGGTCGATTTCCCGGTCAAATTGTTCTTCTGCCTGCTCCCAGCTGAGCTGGACACCGGAGCGTTGTCGATTGATCAGTACAGTCACAAAGCGCCCTTCGCTGATTCCTGAGTTTAATAAATATTCGATGAGTTGTTTTGTTTGCACGATGTTGTCAGGTGAGGGTTCCATACAAACAAGCACTTTAGTGCATTCCGGGATGACCTTCTTTGAGATGGGGGGAAGAGAGGGACCCAGATCCAGGATCGTGTAATCTGCTATGTTTTGAAGGTTCTGGGCTATCGCATGGAAATGGCCATCTTTCGTGATGTATGCAGCATCGACGGGGTGAGGTGACGATAAAAGCGTTTTAATGCCCGATTGATGGATGAGTATATTTTCTTTGATGTTTGATGGGGTGAGGGCGCTGCGATCCATTTCCAGCAGCTTTTTAAATCCCTCAGTATTGGTCATATCCAGTTCAAGGCTGATGGTCCCTTGTCCAGGGCGAAAGTCCGCCAGGATGATGTTTTCTTCTGTTTGTTCGTGGATCTCAACCGCCAGATTCGTGGCTAGCGTGGAAAGGCCTAATCCACCTTTGGCGCTTACCACACCAATTAAGGTCCCTGCTTGATCAGTCGCTTCCGGTTGCGCTGCGCGTTGGGGGGCACGTTTTAGGATAGACCGTACTTGCGCGAATAACTCCCGGGGACGAGCTGGTTTTGTGATATACGCGTCAGCCCCCGCCTCCAAACCTTCCACTTTATCATCCACCTGACTCTTGGCGGTGAACATGATGATGGGAATCGCTTCGGTTTCCGGGGTGGACCGCAGTTTGCGGGCGATTTCATAGCCATCGATATCGGGGATCATGATATCCAGGAGAATGAGATCTGGGAGTTCGCTTTTGGCCAGGTGAAGCCCTTTTTCCCCTGTTGTGGAGGCAAGGATCTTGAATCCTTTCCTCTCCAACATGATTCCGACTAGTTTTAATGTATCAATATCGTCGTCGATGATCAAAATCTTTTGTGGCATGGTTTCTTCCTATGGATAAATCCATGATTTCTATCTATAAAATATACCATAGATTATAATGGGACTTGATGATTTCTGAGGTGATTGACCGCCTGGTTTCCAATAAAGAGGATGAGATTCTTGTTGGGGTTTCTGGAGGCCCAGACAGCCTCTGTTTGGTTCATGCTTTGGTAAAGGAAAATTACCCGGTCGTTGCCGCTCATTTTAACCATCAGCTCCGTCCAGGGGCGGATGCGGAAGCGCGCCAGGTAGAAGAGCGCATGGCAAGATGGGAAATCCCATTTCTGCGGGGAAAAGCTGACGTTGGAAGCATTGCAGAGAAATCCTCCCGCTCCCTCGAGGAAGCAGCCAGGAACTTACGTTATCAATTTTTGTTCTCAAAAGCGGAGGAACGAAAGGTCCAGGCTGTCGCGGTGGGGCATACAGCAGATGACCAGGTTGAAACGGTGCTGATGAATATCATCCGGGGTGCCGGGTTTTTGGGATTGACAGGGATGTCCATGACCAGTTTGCCTAACGAATGGAGTGAGAGAATTCCCTTGATCCGTCCCCTTCTGACAGTTTGGAAAAAGGAGATCGAAGATTACTGTAAGGCACATCACCTCTCGCCTATCCGTGATCCGTCCAATGAAGACCTGGCCTTTCGCAGAAACCGGATTCGTCACCAGTTGATCCCTATCCTCGAGGAGTATAACCCCCGTGTGCGAGAAAAGATTTGGCAGTTAGCGGAGATTCTCCGTGAGGATTACGCTCTCCTGGACAAGAGGACAAAAACTTTATACGAAGGTGCCCTTCAAAAAGTGGGGGAGGGGTATCGGGCGTTTTCCAGGGAGGACCTCGGAGGCATGGAAATTGGCGATCAGCGGCGCCTTATCCGGTGGGTCTTGAGGGACCTCCGTCCCCACCTCGACCAGGTGAGTTTTGATCATGTGGAACGGGCCCGTTCTTTCATTGATCAGCCAACGGAGCGAGGTGTGGACAACCTGGTAGGGAAGGTGGGGGTCAAACTGATGGAAAAGACGGTGTACTTTATGACCTGGGATGCAGACATACCCTTGGCTGATTATCCCCAGATGCGGAAGGGACAGCGACTGTTCATACAAGAGCCGGGTCTGATTCATCTCAGCCAAGGGTGGGTGTTTGAGCTGCAGACCGTTAATATGGGTCAGGTTGAAAGAGAAAAGATACTCGCCAATCAGGATCCGTACCAGGCATGGGTGGATGCCGGGGAAGTTGACTTTCCACTTACCCTCGCCGGACGCAAAGAAGGGGAGCGGTATTCACCGTTGGGAATGGAAGGAAAAAGGGTGTCTGTTTCAGATCTGATGATCAATGAGAAAATTCCCCAAGAAGCCCGTGAACGGTGGCCGATCCTGCGCTCCGGGGAAAAAATTCTTTGGGTTCCAGGGTATCAGATAGCCCACGGGGTAAGAATCAGGCAAAAATCGGGAAAAGCACTCCATCTTTCTTTGGAGAAAAGGCAGGATTAATGCCCGTTTCCAGTTTGGGCAGCGGCATCATGGAGTGGATTGTTTTCCTCTTCCTCTTCCTCTTCGCGGTCCATCTTTCGGCTGAGGACCTGCAATTTGCGGCTGACCTCGCGCCATTGAACTTCCGAGATCCCTAATTTCTGGCGAATACGATTGTGCTCCATATTGGAGCGCCAATCATTTAAAGCGCAGGTCCAGCGGCACATGGAAAAGGAAACCCTTTTCTCAAGTCCGGCATCTTCTCCTAAATCTTCAAGGACATATTCCAGCATCCGGGCTGACCAGGGGAACAAGGTGTCCGTGGGGTGGTGCTTTGCTTCGTATTCCTGATAAGCTTCCACCCAGTTTTCGGGGACCGGGATTTTGCGCTCTTTATATCTGTTTTGGGGGCTGGCGTAGCGGATGAAGACCATCGGGCCCTGAGGGCTTTCGAGGTGAATGTGGTTGGGGCTGAGGGACAGGCATTCCCCTTTCTTAATCCCGGTGTGGAGCAGGAGGGAGAAAAGGGTGTAAGATCGTATGTCGGGGTCCTCACCTTGCCTGAGCTGCTGTGCGGTTTGGAGCATGGCCTCGACCTCGGTTGGTGATAGGACCTCGGGGAGGGGGCTTTTTACCGATTTTTGGACAACCTTTTCCGCGGGATTGGAGGGGATGGCGCCTCCCTCGTGAAGCCATCGGAAAAATGATTTCAGGGAGGTGATCCTGCGGGCTAAAGTCTTTGGACTGCAGGGTACGCCGCGGTCATTTTCCATCCAATCTAAAAAGTTATTCAGGTCTGGAAGGCTGATTTCTCCCAGGGTTTTATCGGGGGGAAGATAGGAGGAGAGCAGTCGCAAATCGCCCAGGAAAGCGGTTACGGTATGGGGTGAACTGCCCTGGTCCTGTAAATATATCTTCCAGGCCTTCAAAGCGGGGGTAAGGGTGGTTTGGGGAGAAATATGTGCGGTGGATTCGTCAGCCATCATCGCCCTCCATTTTCGTATAGCCAATATGTGAGTAGTTTAATGGAGTTTTTGTCCCTTGTCAATCATATTTTTCCAGAATTTTATGCAAAAAAGGTTCTTAATGGCTCAAAAATTGATTTTCAGGGTATAAAAAACGTATTTTTCAATTTTATGCAAAAAAGGCTCTTAATGGCTCAAAAATTGATTTTCAGGGTATAAAAAACGCATTTTTTACGGATTTTGTAAAATTACAGTCCCTGCTTTTGTCTGTATGGTGAAGTTGAGTCGGGGTCCCTCTCCTTCTTGAAGGAATTCATCCCCCATTTGCTGCCAATTTCCTTTTCCCGTAACTTTAGAAAGCGGCCCTTCGAATTGTGCCACAGCGGGGGTATCCTGCGGGACTGTGATTTTAAGGCGGCTCAAACCTGTTTCGATGAATATGGAAGTGTCTTGTCGAATGCTGCCAGAAAAGTCTAGATGGTAATTCCCAGCGCCGCTCTCGAAAAGCATGGTTTGAAAATTGGCGTTGCCTAACTTTTCCATGGTGATGTTTGAGGCGCCGGTTTCATACCGGAAAGCGTGCATGCGGGATGGGTTGGGCGTGGAGAAAGAGAGGTTGACATTGGAGGCTCCATCAGCAATGTGCAGATCCGTAATCGCCAAACCCCCAAACTCAAATTTTCCTGTATAGGCCCCTGACTTGATGGTCAGGTCCATCGGATAGCTTGAAAAGGCCAGGCTCCATTCGTTCTTGATTTTTTGATTGATTTTGGGGACAGCATTCAGCTTTAAATTGCCTTGTTTGATCAAAATATCTTGATTTTCAGTGGTGATGACAGGCTTGAAATCCTCGACGTTGAAGGTAGCCGTCCCAGATATGAAATCGTTCCCCGGGTTGGGAAGGATGATCAATTTTCCAGCTCCAAATGACAGGGTGACATCAACAGGGGTTTCACCGTTGGGCAGAGGAATCCTTATGGATTCTGATCTGGTTGGACCGGTTTTCATTTCTGACCTGAAGGGGAGTTCGATCCCTGCTCCACACGCGCTGAGGCTCAAAATGCTGAGAGCGGCCAGAACAAGAAAAATGAAACGTTTCATGCCATACCTCGCTTTTAATAACCTAAATCGAGTGAGAAGCTGAGAGCTTTTTCTTGAGCTAATTTTCATTCGGGAAAATTGGTTCCGGATCTCCAAGTATCGGCTCGGGCCGGGTGATATGGACCTGGAGCAGCGCCATCAGGGTGGCTGGGATTTCCCTCATTTTCCAAATCAAATGATCTGGAGGAGAATAAACCCTTTGATCTGCTGGGACCCCTTGGCTGGGTAAGCCTAAAAAGTTGCAGGTGTAAATGGCTCTGGGGAGATGGAACTTCTGGGTGACCAGAATCGCTTCCGGGACTTTAAAGATGTGCTTCGCGCGATAACAGGTATCATAGGTCCGGCGCCCGGCATAATCCAGGACGATGTCCTCTTCAGGGACCTGTAACTCAAGAGCGTACCTTTTCATGCCGGCCGGTTCATTGTAATTCACATAGCGGTTATCTCCGCTCATGAGGATCTTATCTACTTTGTCAGCAAAATATAGTTTCACAGCGGTTGAAACGCGATCTTTCAGCACAGGGGAGGGGGAGCCGTCACTTTGGAGTCCAGCCCCAAATACGATCGCGACCCTGGATGAGGGTATGGATTCCAGGGTTTTGGTCCTTTTCTTGCCATACCAGTAGGTGAGGACCCTGGGAAAGAGGGAGATTATCAGGACCGTCAAGACCGCTGTCAGGAGCATGTTTCGCGTTTTTTTAGACACGTGCGCATTGTACCATGTTATATCAAAGAAACCAGGCTTCATTTGAAACCTGGTTTCCTGAGATGGAGCATGTTTTTGTAAGTTTACACGAAGCGTTCCCGGATTTCCGCGCTGACGTAGTCCAGGATGGCCACGGTGATGGTGATGAACCAGATCGCGATTCCGGCAGCCTTGTAATCCAGCAAACGCATCCACTGGATGAGCAGGAAGCCAATCCCCCCACCGCCGACCATACCGATGATGGTGGACATGCGGATGTTGATATCCCAGCGGTAGATAGTGAAGGAGACAAAAGGTGGGATGATCTGGGGGACCACACCATACATAATCGTCTGCGCCCAGTTGGCCCCTGTGGCCTGCACCGCTTCAATCGGGCCGGGATCAATGGATTCAATGGCCTCCGAATACAGCTTGCCCAGGGCGGCTATGGAGTGGATGGTGAGGGCGATGATGCCCGCAAAGGGGCCCAGACCAACTACGATCAAGGCAATCACNGCCCAGATTAAGGGCTCTATGGATCTGACGATGTTCATGATCCCCCGGGCGATATAGTAGATGATGAGAGTGAACTTGTTGGCTGACATCAGGTTGCGGGCAGCCAGAAAGCTTACCGGGAGAGCGATGATCACACCAAAGAATGTGGCCATCATGCCGATAAAGATCGTTTCGATGATTTTTTCGATGGCAAGCTTCAATTCCTTGCTGGCCTGGGCAGCACCCAGGCTGGTGACCTGGCGGGCTTTCAGGTCCCAGATGTAAAACGGTTCGGTGGCACTGGGGGGAAGCAGCCTGTAAGGCAGGATGATGTCAATGGTAAATTCTCCGTTCTCATCAGGTACCACCTTGACATATTCCCCACCCTGACGGGCCCTGAATTCGTTCCCGATGGGATCTTCCCAGAGGATGTTGACCGTTTTACCGGGGAGATAATTTTCACCGTGGAGGGTGATTTTTGTCCCCGTTTCCCCGCCCTGTTCGCTCAATTGACCGCATCTTGGTTCAGCTTCCAGACGGGGTTCTCCCTCCCCATAATCCGGCACATCCGGAGGAGCACTTTCCGTGCAGGGGACCTGTATGGGCATGGTGGCGACAATTTCTTCTTCCGGGTACGTTACCGCCCGTTCCCAGGGCCAGAGGACCTCGCTGAGCGGTCCTGCTGCTTCATCAAGGTCGGTGACCAGGGCCACAGGGTTGATATCTCCAATCTGCCAGCCCATGATGAAGAAGATGATCAGGACCATAAAGATCAGCCCCAGAGGTGTGCCTTTCGTCCTTTTGGCCATCAGATAGGCATCATAGGCAATCCACAGGTAAAAAATGACCATCAATACGGTAAGTACGATTAAAATTGGCCGCAGGCGGTAAGCCTTTTGGATGATCTCCAAGGCCCCTTCCACCCGTTTTCCCGCCAGCTGAATGCGCCAGATCATCAGCCCTACCAGTGAGATGAAGCTGCCCAGTAAAATGGCCCCGCGGCGGTATGTGCGGGCCAGAAACTGGCCCAGGCCGGGTACGACCAGCGACAACAAACCTGCTAGATAGGGAGGAACAAGACTCGGTTTCCGTTCTTCTTGTTCTGGTTTTTTTCGGTGGTTCATGGTTATTCTCCTAATCCGAACTCGTCGAGGTTGCCTTCTAAGCCGCCGGTTACCCGCTGCGCTTGCTCACCGTAGATCTCCTGGAACTCCTCATCCGTCATGGCTCTGATTTCTTCCCGTGTTCCACGGTAGACTATCTCCCCCTCTCGGAGACCGAGGACACGTGTGCTGTAACGCTGCACAAGGTCTAAATAGTGCAAACTGCAGACAATGGTCATCTCATCCTCCTGGTTTAGGCGCTCCAGGTAGGTGAGGATGGAGTGAGCCAGAACAGGATCCAAACTGGCTACGGGCTCATCCGCCAGTATCAATTCCGGGTCCTGCATCAAAGCCCGGGCAATCCCCACGCGCTGCTGCTGTCCTCCGCTCAACTCGTCCGCGCGTTTGAAGGCCTGGTCCTCAATGCCCAGGCGTTCTAGAGCCTGCCAGGCTTTCTCGCGGTCCGACTTTTTGAACTGGTGCATCATTGTCTGGAATGTGGGAGAATATCCCAGACGCCCCGAGAGCACATTGGTCATCACCGAGGACCGCCTGACGAGGTTGAAGTGTTGAAAGATCATTCCGATCTGCCGGCGGGCTTTTCGGAGCTCTTCTCCCTCCAACTTAGCCAGATTGACGCCGTCCCAGATGATATCTCCTTCTGTAGGGTCGATCAGGCGGTTGACGCAGCGCAGCAGGGTTGATTTTCCCGATCCGCTCAAACCGATGATGATCAGGAATTCCCCGTCTTCTACCGTGAAGCTGATGTTTTTAAGGGCAACCGTGCCATCATCGTATATCTTGGTTAGGTTTTTAACTTCCAGCATGAGTGTTAACCTCTCTTATCATGGATTGCAACCAATACTATTATATAAAAAAAATAATGGCATAATAGGTTATTTTCATCCTCGTTGGTCAGAAATAATGAAAAGGACGGCCCAAAACCTTGAGCCGTCCTTTTGGTTATCTGTCATGGTAAGAGTGGTGAGGTTCGGAATTTCACCAATCTCTTCCGGCTGCCATTATTGCAGTTCTTCGGGGGAGACACCTGCAGCGTCCAGCACCTGGCGGAAGGGGTCATAGAAGGTATCATCTTGCGCTTCTAGAGCTGTCCATGAGTACGCGGTGTCCAGGGCTTCCTGCCCTTCCTCGGTTTCCGCGATGGCCAGCAGGGCATCCACGATCTGGGATTTTTTCTCTTCATCAAAGTCGGGAATGAACTGCACACCGTCATTGGGGATGTCGGCGGAAACATTGATGATGGTAAGTTCATCCATCACGTTCGGATATTCATCTTCCACAGCGGATCGGGCGTCCACATAAGACGCGCCTGCATCGCAGTCACCGTTGAGTACGCCTGTGACCGAAGCATCATGGGATCCGGCGTCGACGATTTCAGCCAGATCGGTCTCTGGATCGAGGCCCTCAGCTTTCATGGTGATGCTGGGGATGATCCAGCCGCTGGTGCTCAAGGGGTCGGGGCGGCAGAAGGTCTTCCCTTCCAGGTCTGCTATGCTTTCTATTCCGCTGTCTGAGCGCACGAATATCTGCCCGTTATAGGTTGCGCTGCCGAAGCGGACAGCCACCAGGGCTGCTTCCGCACAACCTCTTTCGCTGGCCAAAATATAAGAGAAAGTGGCCAGGGAGGCCATGTGAGCCTTGGGTGGATCGCTGCACATAGCTTCGATCACGCCGGCATACTCGGTGGCCACAAATGGCTCGATCACCAGGCCGGTCTCATCCTGGATCAGGCTGGCAACCTCTTCGAAGCCAGTCACGACCTGTTCAGTTTCCCCGGAGGGGACCACTGCCCAGATAATGGGGTTTTCCTCCGTTCCCAGTTCGGCCTCTCCGCCACAAGCGCTGAGTAAAAAGGCGCTGATGATGAAAAGCGCGAACAAAAGGTAAGAAAGACGTTTTTTGTACATAAAGGATTCTCCTCTTAATAGTGGATAGTGGATAGGGTTTGATCCAGTTGATCCTGGAAACAACTTAATCATATCATAACCCCTGATCAGTCTCCTAGCAAGGAATGAATCTTAAAGTTTAAATGGGAATTAATATTCGTTAACACGATGAAAATAGTTGTCTTTTCATCGGAATAATGCTTTATAAAGGTATCTAATGCTGCATGCCAGTTGCGTCAGGAGCGTGAGGAGGTTACAATCCTAGCACTATGAAATCACTCCAAGAAAAATACCAGGAAACCCTCGATTATATTTACAGTTTCGTTGATTTCAGCCGTACCCATCAAGATAACCTGAAGCCTGAAAACTTTGATCTGGACCGCATGCGGACCTTTATGGAACGCATCGAAAACCCGGAGAAGGATTTTCAGAGCCTTCACATCGCTGGCAGCAAGGGGAAAGGGTCGGTGAGTGCTTTCTGTTCCCACGTTTTGGTGGAAGCAGGCTACCGGGTGGGGTTGTACACATCCCCCCACCTGAAAGATTTTGAGGAACGGATCCAAATCAATCACCAACCGATTGCCAGGCCTGACCTGGTGGAATTGATGGATGAGTTGAAGCCTGTAATCGAATCCATCCCCCGCTTGACGACGTTTGAAATCACCACAGGGCTGGGATACCTCTATTTTTCCAGACAAAACGTGGATATTGCCGTGGTTGAGGTAGGCCTCGGGGGACGCCTGGACTCGACGAATATCATCACACCCCTGGTTTCCGTGATCACCGCCCTTTATCTAGATCACACCGCCATACTGGGAGATACCCTTCCAGAGATCGCCTGGGAGAAAGCCGGGATCATCAAACCGGGTGTTCCTATCGTTCTCGCTCCCCAAGAGGAGTCCGCCCGGGATGTGGTCCATGAGGTAGCTGATGAGCGGAATGCTCCTTTGATTGAAGTGGGGAAGGACTACGTCTTTCGACCTCTTCAGGCCGGGTTAGAGGGACAATCGTTTCTCATCGGTGAAAACCCAGACACTCTGGAAGAGGAAGGGGAAAAAATCCAAATCCCGCTTTTAGGGAGATACCAGATTGAGAACGCGGCCACAGCTTATGCAGGGCTCAGAACGCTTTCCAAAAGGGGCCTGCTGATTTCCATAGATGACATTCGCGATGGGTTCGCGGGTACTGTTTGGCCAGCGAGGTTTGAAATCGCCCGCCGTTCTCCTCCCGTAATTTTCGATGCCGCGCACAATCCCTCAGCGATTGGTAAATTAAAAGAGACTGTAGATGACTTTTTTCCAGAGAAATCCATGATCCTGGTATTTGGCATTTCAGAGGATAAAGAATTGAAAGGGATGTTTGACGCGGTTTTACCCCGCACCCGAACCCTGATCTGCACGCAGGCCAATCATCCCCGGGCCATGGATCCGGACTTGATGGCAAAGAAAGCAGCTGATTATGAATGCGAAACCAAAGTAGTCCATGATGTCGGGGATGCTTTGGAACAGGCTCTTCAGGACGCGGGTGATGATCATCTGGTCTTAGTCACAGGAAGCATCTTTGTGGCAGCCAGCGCCCGAATCGCCTGGAAAGAACGGGGGATGGGGACGTAGAAAGATTTCTTTCTCTCATCTGATCAGAGATCGAGATACCCCAACTTCTGTGGAAAATGTCGTAGTTAGAGGCTCAAGGGCAAATATTTTGTTGGTGTTCTTCGAAGGTTTCTGAAAAGTTGTGCCGGCCCGAGTTGTCACATGCGGCGCTGAAAAAGAAGTAAGGGGAGATTTCAGGATGCGCCACTGCTTTGAGAGCGGATAAACTCGGATTGCAGATCGGTCCGGGAGGAAGGCCCGGGTTCCGGTAGGTGTTATACGGGGAATCCACTCGAAAATCTTCTAAAGTGAGGGGGTTCGTCCACCATGTTTCCTGGGATTTGTTATATCCCAGAGCGTATTGGATGGTTGGGTCAGCTCCCAGTGTCATCCCCTTTCTAAGGCGGTTGAGAAACACAGAGGCGATGAGCGGCATTTCTTCTTCAAGCACAGCTTCTCTTTCCACGATGGAAGCTAATCTCAGCCCTTCAGCTGGAGATAGGCCTTGCTCTCTAATTTCCTGCTGGATTTCTTCTGTATAGTGATCCTCAAAAGCTGTTACTAACGTATCTACGAGGAGTGCTGCTGTGATGTCCCGGTCAACTTGATATGTGCCGGGAAACAAACGGCCTTCCTTTCCGCGAGTTTTCACCTCTTGGATAAAATCCTGGGGGGAGATATCTATGCCCAGTTCGGGTAATACCCCAGCGATCTCCTCCGTCCGCCAGCCGGGGAAAATGGTCAGAGATATGTTTTGTGGATGGGGGTTTTCAAAGGCCTGAACGATCTCGATCTCCGTCATGGCTGGGCTCAAGATGAAGTCCCCCGCCTGAATATTTTTATCCCTGCCGCTGTAAACGAGGTATGTTTTTAACAGGTTGGGGTTATCAATTAACTTTTCTTTCTGGAGCCTGTTTATGATGTTTGATGCTGGATCACCTGGATCAATGTGAAACGTTTTCATTCCCCCCTGAAGATTTGTGGGGGACGTCAGCTTTTCAGCGTTCCACACCAGCAGTAGCGATTGATAATATAATTTGCGGGTATTTAACTCGGGATCAGGAACGCCAAAGATCTCCTCCGCTCGCTTAGGGATGCTTGTGACTATGCCTCCCAGAAAAAACAGGGTGAGTACGGCTAAGGCGATCAGGGGGAGGAAGAGCACACCCCATGGTTTTGATTTCCCGCGTTTATTCATGTGCGTTTATTCCCCCGGTTTCCTGGGCGTCCAGGTAGGATTGCAAGATGAGGGTAGCAGCGAGATGATCGATGTCTTTGGCCCGGTTTTTACGGGAAAGGCCCATCGCCAGGCGGGCTTCATGAGCGGTTTTCGTGCTCCCGTATTCGTTCCAGAGGATGACCGGGATATCTGTTTTCTCTCTGATGCGTCCTGCTAATCTCTTTGATTTCTTTCCTTGATAGGATACAGTGCCATCCCAGTCCAGTGCCTGGCCAATGATGATTTTGACTGCCTCATATTCTTTAGCGATCTCGATGATTTTTTGGGCAGCCAATTCCCGGGTCTGATGTTCTATGACCTCCAGTGGGTTCGCGATTGTGCCTGTGGGATCGCTAACTGCCAACCCTATTCTTTTTTGTCCTGGATCTACAGCCAGCACACGAGATGAGTTGTCCATGTTGGAAAGTGATCCTTTCTTATTCCACCTTAATTCGGAATGGTAAAAAGGGAAGCCTTGGCCACCAAGATGGGATAATGGAAATTCGGGGGGGATTGCTGAGGTTAAACTTTTCTGTCAATTGGCGTTTTGCTCGGGATGGCTTCTGACCAAGCACTGTGCTCACAATTTCACTCTCTTTAACACTGGGTTTACGCTGCCATTTTATTGCCAGCATCCATTCCGCTTCTTTGTTATCATGCACCGTGATTTCTGTATCCGGTTGATATGTGAGGGTATCAGAGACAGGTTGGTATTGATCCGTATATTGGTTGGTTTTCATGACATCCTGGGCCAATGTCCTCAAGTCTTGATTTTTGACAATCCAGCCCGATACTTTAACCCGGATATTGACTTCCAGGATTTCTCCGGGTTCTCCTTCTGAAGGGGTAAATTCTTTCTGTTCGATTTCTTTAATGATAGGGGTTTCACTTATCAATATATCCCCGGGGCCCATTTTCTGCTTCAATCGTTCTAGAGCGCCTTCTTTCACATCCTGGATGACTTGGTCAGTCAACGTTTGCTTGTCCTGCTGGGAAGGGATCGCTAGGTAAATATCCTTCCCCCCGCGGATGGGTTGGGGGTTGGTCACCGTCAGATCTGCCCCAAAATCTGCTCCAATTCCGGAAACAGCGCCGGCTTCTCGATTGGCAAAAGAGCCGGGATCTCTGGCTTTTATCTTGGCTTCCACCTTGTTACCTGTGCCCGCAGGCAGCTCAACCGCGTGAAGAGTCCGGTAGCTTACCGGGTTCTCCCCACCCGTCGTCAGGGTTGTGTTTTTGGGGACCTCTACTTCGTGATCCGTTAAATTTGTGAAGACGACTTCTCCGGCAGCGTATGTCTCGGGTATGGATACCGTACCGGTCGTTTCCATCTGGGCCCTCTTCTCTATGCTGACGGAGATCTCGCGGGCAGGAAGCGCACCTGAAACGTAAACATTTTGGATGTCCGGGGAAGCTCGTACCGGAATGATGACTTCTGTCCATTGATCCTGGACCGGTATTAAAATTTCCGACCTGGGAAGTAACAAAAAAGCGATCGTGAGTACAGCGACCACTGCGACAGTAAAAGTGGTCAAACGAGCCCAAGAAGGAAGTTTAAATAAGACATCTTTTTCCGGTTTCTCTGGCAGGTCTGATTCTTTCGGTTCCAGGATCTTTTCCTGGAAAGAACGCTGGCGATAATACCGTTGGGAGCGGGGCCAGGGTTTGGTTTGGGCTTCCGCTCTGGATTTGAAATGTGGGATTCCAGCTTTCTTGGCGTTGTAGATGACATCCGGCTGGTCTGCAACCAATCCCAATTGGCTTCCCAAGGATGTGCTGTGTCGCTCCAGGATGACTAAATCCAGATGATCGGTCAGGACATCGGTCTTTTCGGGCCAGATCAGGAGCACACGAGGTGTTTGAGACCAATCCATCTTATCTGTGACGGAATGGGTATCATCGTGGCTCTCGAGGTGAATGATTTGCGTTTTCACAGGGGATATTTTACCAAATCTGGCTTCCTAAAGCCGATAGTTTACAGGGGGTTTGAATGCTTCTATCCATATCTGGAGGGAGTGGTGTTCAAATCTACCCTGGGGTGAGGAAAAAAGGACGACTCGCTCCTGGCCACCATCCGCAATAGATGCTAGGTGAGTTGCCGCTCCACCCATCCAGCGACATTTTTCAATGCTTCTTCCAGTTTTTCTGGGCTTTTCCCTCCAGCTTGGGCCAAAGTCGGCCGTCCCCCTCCACCACCATCTACCTGTTCGGCGACGAAAGTTACCAATTCGTCAGCTCGTATCCCCCGGGACACAAGATCTTTTGTGACCGCGGCGATCATCTGAGGAGAGTGGCCGACGATTGTCGCCAGGACAGCCACACCCTTTTCGGGATACTCCTGTCGGAAACGGTCAGCCATGCGCCGTAAGGCTTCCATGTCCACATCTTTCAATGTCACAGAGAGAACATGAATTCCCTGAACCTGGGATGTTTTTTCAAAGGCCTGATTTAATTCCAGGAAAGCTAACTTTTCACGGATGGAATCCAGTTCGTGATGCGTTTCATCAAGCTCGTTGAGAACAGCTTTCGTTTGCTCAGCTACCTGATCGGGGCCGGTCGAAAGGTATGAAGCAGCCTTGTCCAATTCTCGAAATCTCCGCTGCACGAGTTGGTATGCCTTTCTGCCGGTTACAGCCTCGATGCGCCGGATGCCGGCTGCAGCGCTCCCTTCATGGGTGATTAAAAATATGCCCAGATCCCCGCTGCTTTCAGAATGTGTGCCGCCGCATAATTCATAGGAGAATGTGCCCATTTTGACAGTTCGGACAACATCTCCGTATTTCTCTCCGAACAAAGCCCTCGCGCCTTCATCTACGGCCTCTTGAAGAGGTTTGTGAGCGATGCGCAGAGGGTGATTTTCTAAGATCCTTTGATTTACGATCTCTTCAATGGTCTCCAGTTCCTGGTTGGAAAGGGCTTCATTGTGGGTGAAATCAAATCGCAACCGGTCCGGCGCGACCAGGGAACCAGCCTGGCGGGCATGCTCCCCCAGCACTTCATCCAGAGCTGCGTGCAGGAGGTGAGTTCCGGTGTGATTGCGCATGATGTCCCTCCGGCGTTGACTGTCGACGATGATCGCTGCCTCTTCACCAACCTCAGGATTCCCCTTGCGCACATTTCCGACATGGACAATCACCCCGGCTGCGGGTTGATACACGTCCCTGATATCTATCTGCCAGTCATCCCCGGCAATCATCCCGGTGTCAGACACTTGACCCCCTGCCTCCAGGTAGAAAGGCGTCCGGGGGACAAGCACATTCACATCTTGGCCCGGTCGGGCGCTTTCAATGCGTTCTCCCTCATGAACGAGCGCCAGAATGTCTCCCGAAAACTCCAGCTCCCCATACGGGTCATAGTGGACACCTTCAGAGTCTAGTTTCCCTTGCTCCTGCAGGTCTTTCAACAAATCACGGTATAACTTGACCTCTTTTCCACCCACATCTCCCATGCTTTCCCCTTTCCCGGAGGCAAGGCGGTGCTCTTCCATCGCTTTCCGGAATCCCTGGTCATCCACTTCTAACCCTTTTTCTTCAGCTATATCACGCGTGATTTCCAGCGGCATTCCATATGTGGTATATAAATGGGCAGCTTGATCGCCGGGAAGGGTCTCCTTGCCCTGTTCCTTCAAGTCGTGGAGCATATTTTCCAGGCGGTAGGTAGCATTTTCAAGCGTCTCTTGAAATTGTTCCTCCTCCCGGGTGATGGTCTTGAGGATGATTTGTTGGTTCCGTTCCAGTTCCGGATAGGCTCCTTTGTAATTTTCAATGACGGGTTTCGCCACTTCTGCCAGGAAAGGTTTATGGAGCCCCAGGTGTCCGCCAAAGCGGAAGGCACGGCGGATAATCATTCGGCAGACATAATTCCTGCCTATATTTCCGGGGACCACTCCGTCTGCGATCAAAAATGCAGCTGCCCGGGCATGGTCTGCAATGACCCGGTATGGCGTGATATTCCGGTCCCGTTCCTGATCGCTGTCGCCCGTCAAGGCCTGGGTGGCTTTCAGCAAAGGCAGAAAGAGATCTGTTTTGTAGTTGGAGCCTGTATTTTGTAGGATGGCCACCACTCTTTCAAATCCCATGCCTGTGTCCACATGAGTGGCGGGTAAGGGTTCCAAGTGATCCGGACTTACCCTGTTGTACTGGATGAATACCAGGTTCCAGATCTCGATGAAGCGTTCGCTGTTGATGGTCTCTTTGTCTTTAACCGGTCCCAGTTCGGGATGGAGGTCATAATGGATTTCGGAGCTTGGACCGCAGGGTCCGGTGTCCCCCATTTCCCAGAGGATTTCTTTTCTACCTTCATAAAAGAGATGGCTTTCTTTGAATCCCGGTTGTTCGAGCCAGTACCTTGCGGCGTCTTCATCGGTGGGGATCTCCTTCAGCTCGTCTTTGAAAACCGTGGCATACAAACGGTCCTTGGGGAATTTCCAAACATCGGTCAACAGCTCCCAGGCCCAAGAAATTGCCTCTTTCTTGTAGTAGTCCCCAAAGGACCAATTGCCTAACATCTCGAAAAAAGTATGGTGGCTGTCATCCCGCCCCACATCTTCCAGGTCGTTATGTTTTCCGGCCACCCGCATGCACTTTTGCGAATTTACTGCCCTGTTGTAGTCACGCTGTTCTGTCCCTAAAAATATATCTTTGAACTGCACCATCCCCGCATTTGTGAAAAGGAGGGTGGAATCTCCCCCGGGGACTAAGGATGAGGATTTGACAAATTTGTGCCCTTTTTCTTTGAAAAAATCAATGAAGGATTCTCGGATTTCATTTCCTGTCTGTGGTATGTTGTTCATAATCTCACCTTTGAATTGATTTTGATGCTAGATAGGTAAAAACCCGGACGGTTGTTAGAGCCCGGGTTCATGGATCAGAATATGATACTTTCCACCTGCTAGAGGTCAGGTTTTTCGGGCTCCATTAGGATTTTTTGGGCGGCTGCAAGCATGATCGGGGCAGCCGCCTTGGAAGCAGCAGCCGGTTTTCTGACGTTCATGCGGGAAGGTTGATTCCGGTGCACAGTCATCATTTCCAAATTATAATGGATTATCTTGGTTCAGGGAAGATGTTATGAAGTTGTTTTCCTGGCTGTGGTGGTGGTGAAATTGGAAAGATGATTCTGGAATCGATGTATTCAGAAAGACTGGGGATTTTTTATTCGGGTTCTCCCATTTCTTTCTATCCCGGCATGAATCAAAAATCATCCCCCGTGTGGATAGCATGCATGGTGGGGAATAGAGTCAAAAATGAATTCAGACAAAGATGGTAAAATATGCTGGTAATTATTTAGGGCCGGAAAATCAGCTGCATAGCGTTTCTCCGGCAAGGTCTGAAGGTTTCTTGTTGTGGACAGCAAACCGGGTTCTAGAGAGAACAGAGAAGTGAGATCATGGGAAATTTGCTGCGCATCGTGCTTGATGTTTTAAAACCACTGGAACCGAACATCGTGGACATGGTTCAAGAGGCCGCTCAGCCTCTTTGGGTTGGGGATGTTCTTGGGAAGAGTCTCAGACCGCAGCCTTCTGGGGTACGGCTTCCCGAACCTTGGTAGCTGGTTTTGTCCACACCGGGATTAACTTCCTGCTGGGTGCTCGATGAATAGAGGAGAACACGAGAGCGGGTTTAGTAAGGATTCTTGTCTAATATGAGGTCATATTTATATTTTTCCGTCTTTGCAACTGGTTTGACCACGCTGGCTGTTGAGTTTGCAGCTTCCCGCCTGCTGGGGGGTGTTTTTGGGACAAGCAACCTCATTTGGGCGAGCATCATAGGTTTGATCCTCATCTATCTCACAGCCGGGTACTTTCTGGGGGGAAGATGGGCAGATCGATGGCCTGATTATAAAGTTTTTTACACCATCCTGGCCTGGGGTGCGTTTACTTCTGGGTTGATCCCTTTCGTCGCCCGCCCGGTTTTATATCAGGCTGCAGATGCCTTTGATCAGATCCAGGTGGGTGTGTTATTGGGATCCTTCACAGGGGTGTTAATTTTGTTTGTGGTTCCCATCACCCTCCTGGGGACAATCTCTCCTTTTGCCATCCGCCTCGCTTTGCGGGATTCCCGGAAAGTGGGAAAGATTTCCGGGAAGATTTACGCCATTTCCACCCTGGGTTCCTTTCTGGGGACGTTCACGCCGGACCTGATCCTCATTCCTCTTGTAGGCACAACGTTGACGTTTGTGGTCTTTTCTCTCTTCCTGGTCCTCGTCGCTCTGGGAGGGTTGTGGAAGCATGCAGGATGGAAAGAGGCGTTGAAATGGAGCTGGATGATCGTCGTATTAATCCTCCTGGGAGGAATTTGGGGGCGGGGCTCCATTAAAAAAACACCCGGTCAAATTTATGAGACGGAATCATCTTATAACTACATTCAGGTCATCGAGCAGGATGGCTACCGTTATCTCCGTCTCAATGAAGGGCAGGGGGTTCATTCTATCTATCACCCAGAAAGGCTGGCGTACAACGGGACGTGGATGCAAGTCTTAGCTGCACCGTTTTTCAATGCGCCCCCATTTTCCCCCCAGGATGTGGAAAGCATGGCGATCGTTGGCCTTGCAGCGGGAACAACAGCTCGACAGGCAACGCACGCTTTTGGACCAATCCCTATCGATGGATTTGAGATTGATCCGAAGATCATCCAGGTGGGAAAAGAGTATTTTGGCATGAACCAGCCTAATCTCAATCCCATTCCAAAAGACGGGCGTTGGGGGTTGGATACCAGTGAAAAAACCTACTCCATAATCAGTATGGATGCCTATCGCCCGCCTTACATCCCCTGGCACCTGACGACCGTACAATTTTTCCGGATCGTCCATGAACATCTAACTCCCCAGGGTGTGATTGCTATCAACGTGGGAAGAGCGCCTGAGGATGAAAGGTTGTTGGCTGGTTTGGTAGCGACGGTAAAAACTGTCTTTCCCTCCGTGTATGTCATCGATGTCCCGGATTCCTTTAATTCGATCATTTATGCCACCAAACAGCCTACCAAGGTGGAGAACTTATCCGAAAATTACCGGGCGTTGGAGGAAAGCTCGGAACAGACAGAGATGGTTCAAAGGGCGGTTGAGATTGCCATCAACAATTTGCGCCCCGTCCCCTCTTCTGGGGAGGTTTTTACGGATGACAGGGCGCCCATTGAATGGATCACGAATCATATGGTCTTGCAGTACATCGTCTCTGGTCAAGGTTTGGAATAGTTACGGAGGGCGGACATGAAATCATGGCTCCAAAGAATTTTTCAAGTCATAATCCCGCTTTCCATCCCCTTGATCCTCATCATGGGGACCATCCGGTTCTTGCTCACCCCTGTTTTTGTGCGCTTTGAATACCACCTGCCTTATTTTCCTCCTGACAGGTATGGGTTTTCAGAAGAGGAAAGGCTTCGGTATGCTCAAGGTGCGAGGCAGTACCTGGTTACAAAGGCAGATATTGACGTTTTGGGTGATCTTCGTTTCCAGGATGGTTCACCCCTCTACAATGAACGCGAACTGCGGCATATGGAGGACGTCAAACATGTCCTCCAGGGGGCATTCCGCGCAATGTATGCCGCCGTTGTTTTGCTGGTCCTGGGTGGGGTTTGGGCCTGGCGGGTAAAAAGATGGGATGTATTGTGGAAATCTTTGGCCCGGGGAGGGATCTTGACAGTTATCCTTTTGGTATCCACACTCTTCCTCGCTGCAGTGGGATTCCAAACGCTGTTTGTGATCTTTCATCGCATCTTTTTTGAGGGGGATACATGGATTTTTCGATATTCGGATACCCTCATCCGTCTCTTTCCCATCGTGTTTTGGCGTGATGCGTTCCTTGTTTTAGGGACTCTGACAGCGGGATTGGGGCTGATCACAGCTATCCTTTTTGGTAGGATAGCGAAGCGCGTGAAAGGGGAATAGAGAAAACTTTCAGGGGGAACAGCAGGGGCAGAATGCATGTTCTACCCCATTTCTGCATCCCCCACATGAACAGAATCTGGCATGACAGCATTTCACAGATTACGCCCCGAACTTCTCAAGGCGCCCGGCATGAGCCAAGGCCAGGGAGATGGTTTCTACTGCCGGGAATGTTCCCAAACCGCCCCGGGCACAAACCCGTTCACCAAATTCCTGTTCTAAATCTGGCCGGTGGGTTTTTGGGGCCCACAATAAGAAAGGGACAGGGTGCCAGGAATGGGATTTCAACGGGGAAGGGGTGCTGTGATCCCCGGTGACCATCAATACATCTGGATCCAGATCAAGAAGGATGGGGAGGGCTTGATCAACCTCTTCAATCACCTTGGCTTTGGCGGAAAGGTTGCCGTCTTCCCCATAGCTGTCAGTTTTTTTGATGTGCACGAAGAAAAAGTCAAAATCATCCCAGATTCGCTTGACAGCATTAAATTCACCCCTGACCCCTCTTTCCATGTTCTCAATGACTTCCATCCCCACCAGCCGCGAGACCCCTTTATACATGGGGTACTCGGCGATGCAGGCTGCATTGAGTTTGTATGCCTCTTCAAAGGAAGGGAAGTTGGGATCCGTGGCAAATCCGCGCAGTAAAAAACCATTCGCGCGTGGTTGGTCCGCCAGGGCTTGATATGCTTTCTCCATCCAGGCATTAAAGTATTTGGCAGTTTGTTCCGCCTTTGGATCTTGAGCTTTCAAAGGCACAGGAGGAACGCCTGTTTCCTGGGGATCTGTGTCGTTCAGTTCTGGGCTGAGTCCTTCACCCCGCATGACAATCACAAAACGGTATTCTTTAACTTGATGGACTTCTGTCTTTACATCCGGGATTTGCACTTCATTGAGTTTCTCGATGACAGGTGCTGCGTCCTGGTGAGAGATCCGTCCCGCTCGACGATCCTTTACCTTGCCCTGATTGTCTAATGTGCACAAATTTCCCCGGGCTGCGATATCCCCAAGATGGACAGGGACATTGATACCAGCTGCTGATAACGCCCCCCTGCCCACATTGCATTCTAAAGGTTCATACCCAAATAATGAAAGATGGGCAGGACCTGAACCGGGCGTGATCCCGTGCCGGATGGGGATGGTTTGGCCCAGGCATCCTTCAGCAGCCAAGCGGTTCAAATTCGGTTTTTTCGCAGTTTCCAGGGCGGTTTTCCCTCCAGGGGAGTTCCCTGTGCCCCCCAATCCGTCCAGGATGAGCAGGATAATTTTGCTTTCGTTTTTTTCTAAAAGTGGGGTTAAATATGGATAGGGCATTATTCCTCCTGAAAAAAACAGTCTCCTCGGGCAAAAGGGGCCAACGAGGAGACTGGATTACTCATGAAAAGAGAGCTTCTTATCGGATCACTTCTTCCGTTTCTTTATCAAAGATGTGCATGTTGTCCATGTTGAAGGCCATTTTCACCTNGTCGCCCATTTTGTAATCGGTGCGGGGGTCGACTCGGGCCACATACTCATGGTCGCCGCTGATCAAATAGAGGAAAATTTCATTTCCCATCAATTCGGTGACATCTACGTTTGCTTCCACCTCTTGGGAGATGATCCTGGGGGGTGCGTAATTTGGGTCATGGATGTCTTCAGGCCGGAGACCAAACACGACTGGCTTACCAATATGATCTTGTAAAGCGGGCTTCCGTTCTTCGGGTACTTTCACATTGAAGGCATCCGCATCCACGATGATGTCATCCCCTTCCTCCCGGAGGACGGCGTTGAAAAAGTTCATGGCTGGAGAGCCAATGAAACCAGCGACGAAAAGGTTATCCGGGTAGTCATATAATTTCTGGGGTGTGTCTACCTGTTGTAATTCGCCATGATTTAAAACTGCGATCCTGTCCGCCATAGTCATGGCTTCGACCTGGTCGTGTGTGACGTAAATGAACGTGGTAGCCAATCGTTTGTGAAGTTTGGTGATTTCTGCCCGTGTTTGCACGCGCAGTTTAGCGTCCAGGTTGGAGAGGGGCTCGTCCAGCAAGAAGACTTTGGGGTCCCGGACGATCGCCCTGCCCAGAGCCACTCGCTGTCGTTGACCACCTGAGAGCTGTCTGGGTTTCCGGTCCAATAACTCCGTGATCCCCAGGATTTCAGCCGCGTCCTGAACGCGTTCTTCGATGAGATCTTTGTCGTATTTCCGGAGCTTAAGGCCAAAAGCCATATTGTCGTAAACGCTCATATGAGGGTACAGCGCGTAGGATTGGAATACCATCGCGATGTCGCGATCTTTGGGTGCCACATCATTGACGACTTGATCATCAATTTTTATGGTGCCCTTTGTGATGGTTTCCAGTCCAGCCAGGCAGCGCAATGCAGTAGATTTTCCACATCCTGATGGACCCACCAATACGAGAAATTCTTTATCTTTAATCGTTAGATCAAGATCGTCCACTGCCACCACTTCATCAAAACGTTTCGTGACATGGTCATAGGTAACACTTGACATGACCCAGCTCCTTTTGTCATTTTTATTGCTGTTTAATTGGTTGTATTATACATCATTTTTTTTCTTTATGACAAGAAAACAGCCCCGTATCTGTTGTTTTTTTCCTTTTTGTGGACGCATTATAAAGCCATGCGGTATGAGAAGACCCGTGACGTGTTCCTTTTCTGATGTGCTTTTTCATTTTCAGCACTCATGATGTATTTTTCTCTATTGACCTTGTCCTTTTAATCCTCTCATTTTAGAATGGGATCATGACAAAAAAGGACGTAACTCCCATACGGAAGCAGTACCTCGAAATCAAAAGGCAATATCCTGAATCCCTTTTGTTTTTCCGCTTAGGGGATTTTTATGAAACCTTCGATGAGGACGCAGAGATTGTCTCTCAGGAGCTGGACATTGTCCTCACTTCACGGAGGGTGGGGAAAGGGATCCGGGTTCCCATGGCCGGCATCCCCCACCACGCCATCGAAAACCACCTTTCGCGGTTGATTGATCAGGGGTATCATGTCGCGATCTGTGAACAGGTGGGAGATCACCCGGTCAATGGGCTTATGCCCAGGGAAGTCGTCCGGGTGGTGACTCCAGGCACCATTCTCGAGCCAAGTTTGCTGCCCGGAGACGCGAATAATTATTTGGCGTGCGTTGTGACGGAAGGGAAACGAGCCGGGGTTTCTTATGTGGATATCACAACCGGGGAGTTTGCGGTCACGGAGTTAGAAGATGATCAAATTTGGGATATCGTCAGCTCGGAGCTCCTCCGCCTTCATCCCGCGGAGACCCTTTTCCCTGAGAATCTCTCCCTGGAGAGCAGTGATCTTCCCTCTCATCTTACGAGATGGCCGGCCTGGCGTTTCGAGAAAAATCGCTGTCAGACCGTTCTGGAGGAGATGTTTCAGGTAGCCACCCTGGATGGGTTTGGCGTCAGGGGCCATCCCCTGGCCATTCGCGCAGCAGGGGCGGTGGCCCAGTATCTGGAGGAGACAAGGCCTGAGTCTGTGAAGCTGTTATCTACCCTGAACTCCTACAGTTTACATGAATTCATGACTCTGGATTCTTCCACAAGGCGAAATTTGGAATTGACGGAAACGATCCGCACGGGGGATATGGAAGGTTCTCTGTTAGGTGTTCTGGATTGTACAGTTACCCCGATGGGCAAACGCCTGCTGCGGCAGTGGGTCAGTAAACCGCTTCTCGAGGTGAAGATCATCCGGAAGCGGCATCAAGGCGTGGCTCATTTCCATGAGGATGGGGTTTTTAGAGCTGAAATTCGTGAGGAATTGAAGTCCTTTCAGGATTTGGAACGCCTGATCAATCGGGTCCTGGGGGGATCTGCACAACCCCGAGATTTGGTGGGCATCCGCGAAACGCTGCATATGCTGCCGGATATTGAGGCGTTAATTTCTGCGAAAATGACCGCTGATACATACCTGGGGGAATTGATGTCGGATTTCTCTCTCTGCCAGGAAGCCCTCCAGCTCCTGGAAGATGCCCTGCAAGACGACCCCCCGGCGGTGGTGGGGCACATGGGGATCATAAAAAAGGGATACTCCCAGGAGCTTGATGACATCCTGGAAAACACAAAGCACGCCCGAGACTGGATAAAAAATCTGGAATCGGTGGAAAAAGAACGCACCGGGATCAACACCCTGAAAGTGGGTCATAATAAGGTGTATGGCTATTATATCGAGGTCACAAAAGCCAAGACGGACCTTGTCCCTGAGGAGTATGCCCGGAAACAAACCCTGGTCAACGCGGAACGCTACGTCACGCCCGAGTTGAAGGAATATGAAACGAAAGTTCTCAATGCGGAAGAACAAATCCGGGAGGTAGAGCGGAAATTATTCCATGAGATCTGCGGGCGGTTGTGCAATTATTCTGATCAAATCCTGGACACAGCTCGGATCATATCTCACCTTGATGTGCTGAGCGCCTTAGCTGAAACGGCTGCCAACAACGGTTATGTAAAACCTGAAGTGGTCGAGGAGGATGTCTTGGATGTCAGGAACGGTCGTCATCCGGTCGTCGAGCAGATGTTGGTGGGGAAACGGTTTGTTCCCAATGACACCACTTTTGAAGAGGGGGAGCGAATCCGCATCCTGACTGGACCCAATATGTCGGGTAAATCAACTTTTTTGCGGCAGGTAGCTCTGATCGCTTTGCTTGCCCAGATGGGGAGCTTTGTCCCCGCTGATTCGGCAAAGATCGGGTTGATTGACCGGATTTTCACCCGGATAGGCGCCCAGGATGAAATTCATGCCGGTCAATCCACCTTTATGGTTGAGATGGTGGAAACTGCGAATATTTTGAATCATGCTACCCCGCGCAGTTTACTGATCCTGGATGAGATCGGCCGGGGCACAAGCACCTATGATGGCGTATCCATTGCCTGGGCTGTGGTGGAGTATATACATAACCACCCTGAGAAGAAAGCCAAAACGCTCTTCGCCACCCATTATCATGAATTGACTCAATTGTCGGATTTGCTGCCCGGAGTGCGCAATTATAATGTCACGGTCAGTGAGGCGGATGGGGATGTGGTCTTTTTGTATAATATCGTCCCCGGTGGAGCTGATAAATCCTACGGCATTCACGTGGCCCAATTGGCGGGCATGCCGAGTTCTGTGGTGCAGCGAGCGGAAGAGATCATGGATAAATTAGAGGAGTCTTCGGGCAAGGCTGTCAAGATCGATCCGGAAGCCCCAAAGCAAATGGCGCTCTTTCCGGACACCAACCCCCTTTTGGAGGAGCTGGAGTCCCTGGACCTCAATGAGCTATCTCCCCTTGAAGCCATAAACCGTTTGTATGAATGGAGGAGGAAATATCTTGGTCAGGATGATGAGGGTGACCAACCTTCCTGACCTGGAATACCCAGATAGAAAAATCCTCCTGGTGGAAAGCCATCAGGAGGATTTCTTTTTTTTATATGGGTGTGTAGGTCAGCCTTTATCCTCAATCACCCTGATCACTTCGGGTAGGTCGATTCCCAGATCCGCCAATTTTTCCTCTTCAGGGATCCCGTCCTCCGTCCAACCACGGCGCTCGTACACTGCATCCAGGAGTTTTTCATACTGGCGCTCGCGGTATTCCCGTAATTTGGCTATTTTCTTTTTTGTAGAAAGTCCCCCGATGTCTTCCTGGAATAGGTCCTGCAGCTGCTTGTCGTAACGCTCGGCGCGGCTTTCATATTCTGCTTCGGTGACCGGCCCCACAGCGCGGTAAGGGGGGTAGTCATGTTCTCTTGTCCCAAAACCCACTCGCAAATTAAATACGCGCTGGAAATTGTAGACCCGTTCTGATTGGGTGATGAGATCATCCGGGGTCACCGCCTGACCGGTGACGCCTTCGTAGACCCAGGTGTAATTCTCGACATGCTCGGGAATTTTCTCCGGCTCATCGGTTTCCGCGTTGTCCGCAGGTTTGATGTCATTCCAGGGAAGTTTGCACAACCCATGCAGGCTGAACCAGGTTCGCCACATGGGGAAATAATGCAGCGCTTCCGCTTTGTCATCAAAGGTGGGAAGCTGGTCGTCCACCTGGTCCATAAAGATCAACCAGGCTTCATCGTGCTGTCCCCCTTTCAGAGCCATCCCGTATCCTCCCTGCTGGGCTAAAGATTCTTTGGTCATATATTCTGAAATTTCCATCCCCTTGACTTCCATGCCGATATCCCGCAAGTAGTTGGGGTCTGCCCCGAATTCTTCGGCGAAATAGCTTTTCATGGTTCGCACGCCCTGTCCCACAATGACGCCAAAACCCTCCCCTTCGCCATCTGGTGGAGGAGATCAAGTGCGGCTTTCGCGTTTCCCCACTCCAGCTCCAATCCTCCCGTCCTTTCCTGGTTTAAGATCCCTTCCGCGTAACATTCCATGGCAAAGGCTACAGAATTTGCAAAGGAGATGGTATCCACACCGTAGGTGTCACAATAGAAATTCATCTCCAATACTGCATGGGGATCGAAAACTCCCAGATTAGCTCCCAGTCCAGCGGCATTTTCGTATTCTGGACCATCCACCAGGACCAATTCTCCGGCATGTGGTCCTGTCTGCAGCGGAAAATCATCCACGCCGTGAGAACAGGCTAAAGTGCATCCTAACCAGCAACTGTCCATGCGTTTGTCTTGTGTGAAGGCTTCCTGCCAGGTGGAGGAATCAATCCCATCGTGATCTGGGTGAGCTCCATAACGGAAGTTATGTACGGGAAGGAGGTCAAAATGGTCCATGATCTCGACCAGGTGGGCTGTTCCGATCTCGCGCATGTTATTTTGTTTGGAATCCAGCTCAGAAATCTCTTTGTTGATCCTTCTGCCAGCTTTTTTAATTAGATCCGGTTTCGCTGGATGGTTGCTGTCTCCTCGCATATTGCTGTAGCGAACAATGATCCCCTTGATCCTTTTCTCTCTGAAGACGCGGCCCGAACCGCCCCGGGCTGCCTGTTTGACACGCACTTCCTTCCGTTTCGGATCATAAAAACTCAGGTTTAAACCTGCATATCGGATGTGTTTTGCGGCTTCTCCAGAAGTGACCACTGAGATATATTTTTTGTCCCTTTCGCTTTCCGCGTACATCTCGGTCAATATACCGGCCAGGGGATAAGTGTTGATGACTTCTTTGGGAGCAGCTTCAACGCGCACCTCGCCTGTATCGCCGTTGATGAAAATGAGCACATCTTCTGCAGCTTTGCCCGTGATCTCAAGGGCATCGAACCCTGAAAATTTTAAATAGGGAGCGAAAAATCCTCCCCCATTGCTGTCGATCACCGATTCAGTCAGGGGTGAAAGCGTGACCACGGTGGTCTTACCCATGCCAGGATATGCGGTCGTACCGCAAAGCGGCCCATTGGCGAAAACCAGTGCATTTTCCGGGTCATTCCATGAGGTATCATCTTGGATTGCGTTCCACAACAGCCAGAGGCCAAAACCCCGCCCTCCTGTAAAAAGCTCTTTCATCTTCTGGGTCACAGGCTTTTCGCTGATGCTGTTCTCTGTGAGGTTTATATGCAGTGTTCGATTCGCGTATCCATGGCTGATGGGTGAAAGGTCATAAGTGTATGTAGCCAGTAATCGATGGGAGGATCGATACTCTTTCACATCAAGCATGATCGTTCTCCTTGTTGGTTGGATTTAGGTTCAGGTTCATCAAGCTGAACTCATCGTTTGCGAAGGTTCAACATAAGTATACATATCTGTTCTTTTTTTCTTAGGATCCATTATACACCTAATAAAAATGATAATCTTCCTCATCCAAAAGCTTTTTTTCCAGCGAAGTTCAACAAGTGGGAGGGCTTAATTGATAAATTCAAGGTGTTATTGAAGAAATAAGAAAACCATGGGGGAAAATAAGCGTAAATATTAAAGTGAAATCCCAGACCAAAGATTGCAAATTGTTCGAAAAGTGTTGCGGATAGATAAGTTATCGTTTAGAATAAATGAGTGACAAGGGGAAGTTCCTTGGTCCTTTATGCCATCCTATGGACAGACAGGAAGTGAGATGTTTCGGAAGCTCCTGACAGTCATCAGCTTATCCATAATCATCATGTCTTTTGCTGCTTGTTCTCTGGAAAAAGCGCAACAAGCCGCATATTATGTTGTGGATCCCCGTTTTCAGGAACTTTATGATCAGTTAAAGGGCGAGGAAGTTCTGGGACAACCCATCTCAAATAAAAAATTCGTGGCCGGCACAAACATAGAGAAGCAGTATTTTGAGGCTGCTGTGATGTTATATGACCCCGATTCATCCCCTCGATATTATCTTGAACCTGTGGGGATGGAAGCTGGCTTCTCTGATCTGCCAAATGCTGATCCTGAAAATCCTAATGTGAAATTCGTAAATGGATTTATCGTTCCCATGGAGTTCGCGAAACTTTACGAGGAATTAGGGGGGTCCAGATGGGTGGGACTGCCTTTGACGAGGGCGAGAAAAAATCCTGAGAAGGGGATTATCGAACAATACTTTGAAAACCTGGGTTTCTTCCGTTTTGAGGATGATCCACCGGGAGTGGTCCGCTTGATGCCATATGGATTGTGGAAGTGCGCGGGCGAGTGTTCGCGATATCCAACGCTTGAAAACGCGAGTCCTGTTGGATCTTCTTCCCCTCTGACGGAGTCGCCCTTCCAAGATGTGATCTCAAGGTTTGGCACTCCTTTCACAGGCAATTCACTGACGGAACCCTACCGGGGAGAGGACGGTCACATCGAACAGGTTTTCACCAACGTGGTGATCTATGAAGATCCAGATAGCCCTCTGGGTGTGTCTCTGCGCCCTGCAGCAAAGATCATTGGGATTGAGAGAGATCCGCTTGAGGAGAAAGCTTCCAGGTCAGATATGTATTTCCGGGAACAAGAGCCGGGAAAAGGGTACTATATCCCTTCCTATTTTGTAGATTTTGTGAGCAGGTATTCGGGTTTTGAACTTTCAGGAGAACCCCTTACCCAGCTCCGTGAGATCAGGGATGGGGTCTTCCGGCAATGTTTTGAGAATTACTGCCTGCGGTATGACAGCGCTGGGGAAGAGGGGAAGCGGATAAGCCTGGTTCCTTTAGGACAAAAATATAAAGAGATCGTCAGCATGGGTTTGTCTGACCACAAACCTGCTGTCAATGAAAATAGGCAATTCACCCTTGATATATGGGCAGGAAAACCACAAATCTCCTCCTCCGAGAACCAACAGATCGGGGCCTGTATTCATGAAGGCAACGCCCCGCTAAAAGGCATTCGGGTCGAGTTAGATGTCATGGTTCCCCATGAACAAATGAAAATATACGAACTCCACCCCACGGATGAGGGCGGATGCTCCTTCTTTGAGCTGGATCCCATTCAGGCTAAAAACGGGACCACGGTTGATTACCAGGTTTGTTTCTTGAATATCAATGAAGCGGAACAATGCAAAAGAGACAGCTTTTTGATTTGGGGGAACGAGTCGGAAGCTGACATTATCCAGCCGACGAATACGCCTGTGAACAATAACCAGAGGAATTTGACATTAGACATTTGGGAACTAAACCCACAAATCCCTTCCTCTGAATCACAGGAGATTGGAGCTTGTATCCATAAAGGCGATTCCCCTCTTAAAGGACTTGACGCAGAATTGAAAGTGGGCACGCCTCAGAATGGCGTCATTTTCTATCAGACCTCTCCGACCGATGAGGGTGGATGTTCGTTCTTCAGAATAGATCCCATCACAGCAAAGAATGGATCCACCATCCCCTACCAGGTCTGTTTTACAAGCAAAGAAGGCGAGAAGATGTGTAAACGGGACAGCTTCCTGATCTGGGGAAATCCGTGATCAAGTGATTTGTCCAAAAAAACTCTCAGGCGAGTTCTCCTGAGAGTTTTTTATTTAATAATGCTCCGTGATGAGTTTAATGTCTGCAATGGGAGGGCCAAGGCTGTAAACGTTAAATTGAAAGGAAACAGACTGTAAGTCGGGTGAAGATAGATCCTGGTCACTGACCCATTTTCTAATCCCGGCTACTTCCCCCTCTTCGTCAAAGGCAATCCCAATGACCCAGATTTCCTGGAACGTGGTTTGATCCACATTCTCTAAGTTGACTTTCCCGGTGATCCTGGCCATTTGTCTGTTATCTCTGTAGGAAATGTCCTGGTCTTCGATGGGTAGTGGTTTTTCCTCAGCAGTACTGGGCAAAGCTGTCATAAGTGAGGCAAAAACACGATAGGTTTCCGGTGTGGGCGGTGGAAAGTAGGCAGAGAGCGGGATTTGATTTCCCTTGCCGAGTATGTTAATAGGGGGAAGGGCTATCCTGCTGGCAGCGAGTTCGCCTGTCTTTTCGTATAGGTTAATGACAGCGGAAATGTTTTCCAGGAGTGTATCCTGTTCGTTGAATACGGTTACAAAACACCAGAGACCCCCTTCATTTGCCGGGTAGCACACAGGATCTGAGAGAGGCAGCGGGATAGGTGTGGCTGTGGGCAAGTCAGGTATCAATCCCTCCTCACCGGAAGGGATCACAAGTGTATCGCCAATAGAGAGAATGTTGGAAGAGAGATCCGGGTTTGCAGCCATGATCTCATCCACCGTTATGTCAAAACGGAGAGCGATCCCGTACAGGGTATCTCCTTCCTGGACCTTGTAGGTGAAAGGAGTGGATGTCGGAAGTAAAGCTTCCTGCGTGCTGGTCACAATGGGAATCAAGGTAGGTGTCCGGGAGGGGGGTGGAGGTGTGTATGGAGTGAGTTCACCCCTTGTGGCTGTGGGAACGCGGGGGGAAGGCGTAAACTGCGGGGAGCAGTTGAGGGAGAGGAGGGTGCTCACCAGGAGCAAAGCGAAAAAAGTGTATTTACGTTTCATGTAAGAGATTATACACGCTCTTGTGTCCCTCTTTTGGCTGTGCTACACTCTGATTACGCTGCTGCCTTTATCAACCACGGTGTCTTATGACAGAAGAAAAAACACTGCGTAGGGTGAAAAAAGCCTTGGAAAAAGGGGACCGTTACAAGGCCAGAGAGGTTCTCACCCAAGTGCTGAAGACTAATAAATATCGTCCTGATTATTGGTTATGGATGAGGCTGTCGCGGAAACAGAGAGAGAGCGCGCCTATTGTTTAAAAAAGGTGTGGGATTTAGATCCCGGAAACCCGGCGGCAAAAAGGGGTTTAATCATGCTGGGGGAGTTCGAACCTGATGACGTTTCTCCTGTTCCACCCCGGAAACGAAATTGGAAGGATGAATTAGAAGACCTTACAAAAAGAGAGAAGAAAGAAAAGGATAAACGGGTTTTTTCTCCCCAGCGTTGGTTGACGTATGCAGCAGCGGGGGGGATCGTTATCCTCTTAGTGTTAACAGCGATCTTTTTCCCCCGTACGGGATCCCTATTTTCCCCAAAATTGACGGTCACCCCCTATACATGGACACCCACTTCGGGTCTGTTACCTGCGGGGGAGGGCGTGTTGACGTCAACCCCCAGTGACCGATCTCCCATTGGTCGTTCACTCCAGGCGACTTATACGCCAACCCCCTTTTACGTAAACACTCCTCATCCCGGCTATGGCTCTTACCAGGAGGGGATAAAGGCCTATGAGCGGGGCGATTTCCAATCCATGCTCACTTATTTAAAGTTAGCGGAGGATCAGCTGGACACTCCAGATATCCTTTATCTGGTTGGGGAAGCCCATCGCCATCTTGGTCAGTTCGGAGAGGCAAAGGAATACTACCAACGGGCTTTAAAAAAAGATCCCTCATTTTCTCCGCCATATTTAGGGCAAGCCCTGGTTGATCTGACCGTCAATCCCGATGCTGATGTCATGGAGGACCTTGACAAAGCTATTGCATTTGACAAAAAATTTGGGCAAGCGTACATCCAGCGGGCAAAACAAAGATTGCATAATGGGGATTTCCAAGGGGCGTTGGCAGACGCAAAAAAAGCTGTCGAGCATCTGCCAAACTCTCATTTGGCTCATTTGTACCGGGCCAGGGCCTACCTGGCTCTAGGCCAACCACACAAAGCTTACATAGATGGGGATATCGCCTTAGAGGCCGACATTAATCATGTGCCGACTTACTTGACGATGGGCCGCATTTACCTGGCGCTGGGGGATACAGGAGCTGCGTTATCTATGCTTGGTAAATATGATGCTTATGCTGATCAGAAACCAACCCATTTTTACTTTGCAACCGGTGAGGCATATTATAAATCCGGTGAAAATGCAGAAAAAGCTCTGGAGTTCCTGAATAAGGGATTGGAGAGAGACCCTTCGAATCTTGAGGCGTACCTCTATCGGGGGCTTATCTATCTCAAACAGCGAGAAATCGAAAAGGCGATTCGAGATCTTTCACGAGTTTTGAATGAGAAACCCGATCATTACCTGGCAACCTTATCTTTGGGTAAAGCATATTATCAGAATGGGGATTATCAGGATGCCTTGTCACAGTTTAACGCCGCGGAAGAGGATGCAGTCTCAGATGATCAACGGGCTCCTGTATATTATTGGAGAGCGATCACGTATGAGCAGTTGGGTTCACCTTCTTCTGCGCGCGCAGACTGGCAGCGAATTGTCGAACTGCCCTCCGGGATGGTTTCCGGTGATTGGCTGAGCCAGGCCAGTGTTCGGTTGACACCTTCCCCCACTCCTTCTCCAACCTTGACTTTGACCCCTTCTCCCACTCCCACCCTGACCCCGAGTCCCACGCCCACGGTAACACCTACCCCTGGGCCCAGCCCGACACTTCCCGTTCCTATGTATTAGGCTTTCTGATCGCTGCCGCCTCCAGGTAGATGGCTGCACGCCTGGGAAAACATGCCTATTCAGATTTCAACGAATTAACCTGTTTCTGGGGGCAGTGAAAAGAGATGTTAAGCAAGATATATGACTTACCTTGCTATTCTGGATACTTAAGACTATAATGCTGAGTGGCAAAATTTTAATCTAAATCTCTAAGGCGGAATTGCGTTATGCCTATTTATACATATCGGTGTGATAACTGCGGTGTTCAATTTGACCGTCGTCAGAAGTTTAACGACGATCCATTGACGACATGTCCTGAATGCGGGACGGATACTTTGCGGAAAGTTTACTTACCTGTAGGAATCGTTTTTAAGGGGTCTGGTTTTTATTCAACGGATCACCGCTCCCCCTCGGGCGTGGAAACTCCCAGACATCAAGATGAGTCCGAGAAGAAAAAAGATACTAAAGCCGATTCCGCATCTACAGATTCTGATTGATTTTTTCATTAATCTCAATAGAAAAGGTATGAAGAAAAACTCCCCCGCGGGGGAGTTTTATTTTTTGTTAAAGGGGAGTGTGCAGTTATTCCTCTTTTAAAATTTGAACGGAAGCTTGAGGCGGAAAGGGGGTTTCCCTGCGGATAAAATGGAAACCAGCAGCCCCCGGATGTCCTCCTCCCCCGAATTTGCGAGCGATCAGGGAGACATCTATTTCATCAGAGTATAGGCTTACAAACGTCCTTAATTCACCCTCAATCAGGTTATCAATGTAACAATAACCGATCTCATATCCCAGTTCTCTGATTCTGGCACCCAGATCCCCATTACCACGCTGGTTGATCGCCAACGTTCGATGTCCTTCGAAAAGGACGGGGTAACCGTAAGAATTGACATCGCGCCGGATCTTTTGCAGCCGGGATTCTAGGAGGACATCACCTTCTTGGATGATTTCCTGGGTGAACGTCTGATCGTTCTCCAGGAGCGGTTCCCAGAGGGAATCATTGGCTGGGTGAGTGTCCCTCTGGTGCAAACCTTCGTTAAAAGGACCTGTATCATCTTCCTCCCAGCGCCAAATATCCCGGTCGCCAATGAGGATGATGGCTTCAGGCACTTCTTTTTGGGGGTAAAAGTGACGCCAGGTGAGGACACATGCCGCCTCAGAGGTGTCTCTGGATCCATCCCAGTCAAGGGCATGGTGTCCAAATTCATCCAAAGCGGTTTGATGGTGATCAATCCAGATCAGGTCTTTTTCTTCGTGGATTTTGTGCATGTCCTCTTTGGGGAGGGAAAAGTCGACGATGATCACCCTTTCTGCCTCGTTGATTTCCGGCCAAGGTGTTTCATCCCCATAGCTCATCCCATACAGCGTGATGGGACTTTCCAACTTGCGTCTGACGATAGCGGCGGAGGCGCGGCCGTCCAGGTCATTGTGGTAAATACAAAATGTGGGTTTGTTCTCCATGATTGATTAGACACTCACTAGGGGGACAGGTGTGAAGACTAAGATAAATATGATCAGGCCAAGCCGGGCCAGCAGTTTCCTTTTGGGATCGAGCTTTGTAATTTGATCGAGGGGTTCGGCTTGTGTGCGGCCAAAGATCAAGATCAAGAACGCCCATAACCACCATCCTGACCAAAAGAACCCCAAGACGAATAAAACCCCTAAAATATAAGGCCGGAGTTTTTTCGCTTTCTCTCCCAGTAACCCATAAATCAAGTGTCCGCCGTCAAGCTGACCCGCGGGGAGCAGGTTCAAGGCCGTGACCAGAAGACCCGCCCAACCCGCCCAGGCCACAGGATGGATAGAAACGTCCACGCCTCCTTGAGGAAGGGGGGTTCCGGTAAAGAAGTAGCGGACCCAGTACCATATCGGATGCAAACCTTGAAAACTGGCTGGATTGGGGAGCCATTGTCCATGAACGATGTATTTTAAGAAAAGGTAAAGGATGGAATTCCCTTCAAAGAAAAATTCTCCTCTGGGTAAGGGTTGGGGAAGGGGCTCCACAGGGGAAAGGGAAAGTCCCAGGATCAAAACAGGTATGGCGATGATCAACCCGGCTAATGGCCCTGCGATTCCGATATCCAATAAAGAGCGTTTATTTTTCGGGGGTTCCTGGAGGCGGATAAAAGCACCCATGGTCCCGAAAGGGCTGAATGGGAAGGGGATAAAATATGGCAAAGTAACTTTCGTTTTATGGTGGCGAGCCATGAAGTAATGACCGAATTCATGGGCTGTGAGGATGCCAAGCAAACTGAAAGTAAATGCCAGGGCTCCTCCGAGTTCTGGCTTGATGTAGTTCCAAATCACTTTCAGGTTCGTGGTCAAGGGACCTGTGTATGTGGTGATCAACCCAGCGAACAACATACTGAGAAATGTGGCCAGGAAGAGGGCAATGTGGATCCAGCTTTTCCCTTTTTTACTTTTAAACAAACCCCGCTTCAGGTAAACAGCATGTTTCCCGTTCTCCTCTCGAAAGATGGGCGTGACCTGCATACCTTCCAGGGCCTGGGATAATTCTTGATATGCTTCCGCGGCTGATTTTAGCAATCTACCTTGGTAACGGACCAAGTATTTGTCTTTTGATCTTCCCCACATCGTCTGATCGATGTGCATGACCCGGCGGGTGATCCGGGTCAGGTGTTCATCTTCAGCAGTTAGGTTTTCGTTTTCGGGTTTGCTTAGGTTATAAGTTTGATTGTCCATGAGATCCTTTTCTACATCCACCACCAATAAAAGACAGGCGGGAGTGGATGGGAGTCGAACCCACCGCGGCTCGCAATACGACCCGCCACCGATTTTGAAGACCGGGGAGCCCACCGGGACTCAACCACCCCCACAAGCTGTGGAAATTATATCTTTTCCTACTTGTTGTGTAAAGCTGTTTCCCCTTGCTTGACAGGGGTCATGGCTCCTGCTACAATCACGCACAGTAACTTAACAATTCAGGTTGGAGGAATGATAGCGGCTGAACCTCATGAAATGGGATGAGGTTACGAGGTGGAGGTTCCTTCCTGCGAAGGAAGCGTGAACCTGTGGTATCACACAGGGAAAATCGAATGGATCAGCGGATGCCTCCAAGCCCCGCCATGGGCTTGTCTTTCCTTCCTGGCAAAGAAAAGATCGAAAAACATCTGGTGACAGGTGTGACAAGGTCTGTTTCAGTGGCAAACAGAGTTATGTGATGTTGACTCTGTTTTGGTGGAAAGGGAAGGGCATGTCAGCATGTTTTCTGGGAGCATTCTATGGCACGCCCTGGCGTGCCTTTTTCTTTTAATATCAAGCTAGTGGATAAAAAAAAGTTCAAAGGCAGGGTAATGGACAGGATCTAAAATTAGCTAATAAAGGAGCAGGGATGAAAGACCAAGAAATGACCAAAAAGGTAANAGAAGATGATGTGAAATTTATATCCCTCCAGTTTACAGATGTCACAGGCTCGGTGAAAAGTGTGGATATCACACCGGAGAGGCTTCCCGCCGCTTTAGAAGACGGTGTCTGGTTCGACGGTTCTTCTGTAGAAGGTTTTGCCCGCATTCAAGAAAGTGATATGCGCCTTGTGATTGACCCCTCGACATACGCCGTCTTACCCTGGAGTCCAGACGACCTCAGAAGAGCACGGGTCTTTTGCGATATTTATATGCCGGATGGGGAACCTTTTGCGGGTGATCCCCGGGGCACCTTGCGAAAAGTGATCCAGAAATGCCAGGAAAGGGGCTGGACCTACAATGTGGGACCAGAACCTGAATTCTTCCTCTTCAAGCGCAACGGAGGTAAGGAGATCCACCCGGTGCCTTATGATGTTGGAGGGTACTTTGATTTCTCCGCACGGGATCAAGCGACGTTGGTGCGGACAGAGTTAATGCATGCCCTGAATACGATGGGATTGGACGTGGAGATGGGACATCACGAGGTGGCGAGGGGGCAGCATGAGATTGATTTCCGGTATGCAGACGTGCTCACCGCGGCAGATAACGTGATTACCATGAAATATACGGTGAAAGCGATCGCCGCGAAATATGACTTGATCGCTTCCTTCATGCCCAAGCCCATCTTCGGTGTCAATGGGTCCGGCATGCACACGCACCAGTCCATATTTGATGAAAACATGGAGAACCTCTTTTTCGATCCAGAAGATGAGAACCATCTATCTCGCCTGGCATACCAATTCCTGGCTGGTCAATTGAAACATGCCAGGGGCATGTCTGCGGTCATCGCCCCCACAGCGAACTCGTATAAACGGTTGGTTCCCGGTTATGAAGCGCCCGTATACATCGGTTGGGCGCAAATCAACCGTTCTGCTCTTATCCGCTTACCCCGCATCACCCCGGGCAGAAACAGGGCGGTCCGCCTGGAACTTCGCTGTCCTGACCCCTCTGCCAACCCTTATTTGGCCTTTGCTGCCATGCTCGCAGCGGGTTTGGACGGTATTGAAAAGGAATACACTTGTCCTCCGCCTTTGAATAGAATCAATATCTATGATTTGAATAAGCGGGAAAGAGAGGAAAAAAAGATTGAATCCTTACCGGGCTCTCTCGCTGAGGCCATGCGTGAGTTTGAGAAGAATGATGTCATTCAAGATGCTTTAGGCAGCACGATTTGCGATGTCTTTCGACGGGCGAAATGGGCTGAGGTGGAAGAATATAGAACACGCGTTACGGATTGGGAGGTATCCCGATATCTTGAGGTCGCTTGAACCGATTTCAGGGAGTAGGGGATCGGGTTTTTGTTTGGCTTTCGTTGCCCTTCCTTTCATGCTGAGTTCCTGCCCGATGGGGGAGCAGGCCTCTTAGAGTATGATATTCGTATAGCCAATAGAGATATTTAAAGGAGGATTCATGTCAGTAGAGACTAGATCCATTTCTGTTCAAACCCAGGGTCATGCGGATATCCTTAACATCACGGATCAAGTCCAAAAAGAGGTTCAGTCTTCCGGATTGAGGGATGGGATCGTCACAATTTTTACCCCATCATCAACAAGTGCGATCTCCACTGTGGAATATGAATCGGGATGTGTGAAAGATTTAAAAAGGTTATTCGATGAGATCTTACCGCCGGATCGAGAGTATGCGCATAATGCCAAATGGGGGGATGGGAATGGGCACAGCCACGCCAGGGCTGCGTTGATGAAAGCGTCTTTCACGGTGCCATTTGTGGATCAGTCCCTGACCCTGGGGACATGGCAGCAAATAATCTTTCTTGATTTTGACAATCGATCACGAAACCGGGAGCTCGTGATCCAAATAGTGGGGGAATAATCTTCTAGGCCAAAAAACCTGGTTCCTGTCAAGGAACCAGGTTTTATTCAATGGATAAACTAGGTAAATGTGATTATTCTGACACCTGGAATTGTCGGTCTCGGTACACAAGCCACATGGCGCCTATACCGGTGAATGTGACTAAAAGGCCAATCCACCAACCCAAGAAGGGGATAGCCCTCAGGAATGTGTAGATGAGGATGCCCAAAATGAGCGGCCACGCCACTTGTTCGGCGTAATTGGGAGCAACTTTTTTGAGTATGAGTTCACCGACTGTGAACGAGACGACAAGCTTACTGATATAGGAAACCAGCAGGCCGAAAACTGCTAAGGCCAGACCGAGGCTGGAGAAACCGACAGCAAAGATCGTTTTGGACAAACCACCCAGGGTGACCACCCCGAAGAAGATGCCAGCTGTGATGATGATCCCGGCAAGGATGGCTGCGCCTGCATAGGCGATGATGATCGTTACAACTCCCCATCCAATGGAGGATCCGGTTTTACTCTTGACGGTGGAGCCCACCTGCTCGAGAAGCGAAGGCAGCTGCCAGAGGATGGCCGCTCCTAAGACCAGTAAAGTAATGAAGATTCGCAGGCGGTTGATAAACCAGGAACCCACCAGGGTGGCTACTCTGACGCCTGTGCCCTTCGAGGTGTCTTTTTCCTCGGGTTTCGGTTCGTATTTAAATGTGACTCCCTGGGCAGGTTGGGATTCGATGGCGCCTGACTGATTTTTTGAACTCTTATAGGTTACTGTCCCTTCAATCTCCGCCGCCTCTGAGATCCGGATGCCTGCGGGGACAACGGCATCCACACCGGGAGGGCCGCCGAAGAAGAAGGTTTGCTGAGTGTCATCCGGGCTGCCTACTTCTGCATACACATCCCCACCCACACTGCCGTTGATTTCTAATGCGCCCACGCCAGCCTGTATATCGCGCTCAATCTGGCCAGATAGCAGCGCCTGATATGCCCCTACTAGGAGATCGCGGCCGATCGTTGAACCATCCTCTGTAGTTAAATTAAACCCTCCGAAAAAAACGTTTCGTTCAACAGCAGCTCCATCGTCCAGCGTGAATGTGCTGGCGCCTGCATAGACGCTGCCCTGGACAGTTCCGTCGATGATCACGGTTTGAGCACCCGCAACTAAACTGCCTTCAACGGTGCCGTTCACTTTCACAAGACCCCCCGCAGCGAACACATCGCCCTTGACAGTGCCGTTAATTTCCACCGTATCGCTGGCGATAAAAAGGTCATCGTCAATGACTTCTTCTGAAGAGATGGTGCCGTCATTATCGAATTCGACTGCTTTGGCGGTCCCGACGAGTCCAAATCCGACGCCGGATAACAAAACAAACGCGAGGATGAACATTAATAATTTCCGTTTTGTTTTCATATTGGAAACTCCTTTTAGACCTTAATGAATTTTGTTATATCTTGAACGTTTTCAATAATGTATACGGAAAAAATACAGGAAAGTTGCAGATGGAGCTGCGGGTCAGTTTCCCTGGATGTGTTTTTCCAATAGCGAAATAATCCATCTGCAGACATAGCGGATGGGTTAGCTTTCTCGTAGGATGTCAGCCATGTCTCTTTCATCCCCGAGGAGACTGAGCGCTTCATTGCCCATGAGACAAATTCCTCCCGCAGACTTTCCAGTGAGATATCTTCAGACATCGTTTCCTGGATCCATTTTTCCGCCGCCTCAATTTCCCTTAGCACAGCGTTTAAGTGCCATTCCACATCGTGAAAAATGCCAAAATGTGTACAGGCGATGCTGGAGAACTGCATCTCTTGCAGCTTCCTTATCGACGTTCTCCATTTTTGGAGGTGCAAGCTGGGGGGAGGCATGGGAATACGGAGGTGTTTGGGGCCGGGGGTGGAGATGCGAACGCCCCCGACATCCCCGGAGAAGCAAATATCTTCCCAGAGATAAGCCATGTGATGATAGGCGTGTCCCGGGGTATCAACTGCACGAAAAATGTGGTCGCCTATCTCGATCTCATCACCATCATGAAGCACAGAAATCTTCTTTTCAGGTACGGGAAGAAATGTACCCCACAGGGAATCCATTTGGTCTCCATATATTCGCTCAGCGCTGTCAAGCAGCCTTTCCGGATCTATCATGTGAGGGGCTCCAATATGATGAACGTGGATCCGGGCGCCCTTTTCGGCTAACCAACCTGCAGCACCCGCATGATCCAAATGGATGTGGGTGAGCAGGACATCGCTGATATCTTCCACGGACATCTGGTGTTCGCTTAATTGGGATTGAAGTGTCTCTTGCGTCGATCCCGGACCACACTCTATGAGAATTCCACCTTGGGCGTGGGGAATGAGATAGGAAGCGATCGCTTTTTCTTTTCCCTGGAAGCCAAGGTCAAGGGTGGATAAACTTTTATTTGCTGCCATAGTTTCCTCTTTTGGTTATTGTTAGCTGATGATCTTATCCGAAGGTGTGTGTATCAGGCTGTTTTTCTTTCGTATCTCTGTGAACTCTAGCTCCTTACCATTGTAAAACATTTATCCGGAGAGATGGGGGAGATCACGCTCCGATCCATGATCCATACTTCAGTTTTGGGCGTTTACTTCGAGAACCTTAAATCATGGAAAATATTAAGGTTCCTGGATGGATTGACGGCTTGATAAGTGTATATGGGTATGCTAGAATACCCACACTTAACCAGATATAAGGTACACAGGTGCCGATACCCGTATATGTGGGGGTTTTTTTCTTAAAGCTGTGTTAGGGATCAGTGAAACACATACAACACATTCGATTTCCAACGGAAAGGAGTTGAGAAAGGTGATGGACGTGAAGCTGCAAAGTAAAAAGGTTGGATTAAAGCCAACTCCTCCCCTCCCCAAGGGTACACAGGATGTTCACTTATCCAGAAATTCTTTAGAGGTTTTCAAACGTAGATACTTGAGAAAGGGGGAAGAAGGCAAGCCTGTTGAAACAGTGAAAGAAACGTTTTGGCGGGTTGCCTTTCACGTGGCAAAAGTAGAGGATATTGAAGAAGAAGAAATCATTCAAGTCGCAAAGCAGTTTCATAATCTGATCGCTTCGAAACGGTTCCTGCCTAACTCGCCAACCTTTACTGGAGCAGGCACCCCTCTTGGACAGCTGGCCGCTTGTTTTGTACTGCCCATCAGTGATGACATGGGACGGTGGGATGATGGGATCTTTCAGACGTTAAGGAATGCAGCGCTCATTCAACAAACAGGAGGAGGGAACGGCTTTTCCTTTTCCCGTTTGAGGCCGAAAAACTCTCTCATTAAAGCGTCCTCTGGACATGCAACTGGTCCAGTGGGATTCTTAAAAGTTTACGATAAAGCGTTTGGGGAGATCGCTCAAGGGGGGACAAGAAGGGGGGCGAATATGGCTGTTCTCCGGGTGGACCACCCGGATGTTGAGGATTTCATCACCTGTAAAACGGATGAAACTGCAATCACTAATTTCAACATCTCTGTAGGTATCACAGATGAATTTATGGAGGCGGTCGTAAACGATCAGGATTGGGAGCTTCGTTTTCCTGATGTAAAGGACCCGCATTACCGCCAATTTAACGGCACAATCGAAGAAGCCCGGGAAGCGGGGATACCAATCATCGTCCATGATCGGGTTCGCGCCCGGGATCTGTTTGACAAAATCGTCCATCAAGCCCACCACAATGGGGAACCTGGCATGCTTTTCCTGGACACGGCAAACCAGGACAATCCTATGCCTGAAGAATATTCCTTAGAGGCGACCAATCCTTGTGGGGAACAGTTTTTAGCGCCCTATGAAAACTGCTGCCTGGGGTCCGTCAACCTCAGCCGTCATGTGAAGGATGATGGGAGCCCGGATTGGGGTAAACTTCGCGAGAGCGTGCAGATCGCGACCCGTTTCTTGGATGATGTGGTCGATGCCAATGCCTATGTACCCGCAATACCTGAATTAGAAAGGGCTGCAAAGAGAGCCCGCCGCATTGGGCTGGGCATCATGGGGCTTGCGGATCTTATGTACACTGCGGGCGTTCGTTACGGGTCAAAGGAAGGCCAGGAGTTCGCTGCCCAAATGATGGAGTTCATCCGCTATCATGCCATGAAGGCCAGCATATCTTTGGCAGAGGAACGAGGACCTTTCCCGGGTATTGGGAACAGTATTTACAATCCTGATCATCTTCAGTGGAGCCCCCCCCGACCTCTCTTTCCTTATGAAAACGATTGGGGACGTCCGGATCTGAATTGGGAGGAGATAACCCAAGGCATCAAAGAGCACGGCATTCGCAATGCAGCTCAAACCACTGTGGCTCCCACAGGAACCATCGCCACCGTCGCGGGCTGTGAAGGATATGGATGCGAACCGGTTTTCGCTCTGGCGTATACACGGCATGTAGTAGAGGAGGGGGAGGAATTAAATTTAGCATATACAAGTCCTCTATTTGAAAAGGCGTTAGATCAAACGGAAGTAGCGGAAGACACGAAGGCAGAGATCATCAGTCAAATCCTCACCCAAGGGAGCTGCCAGGAAATTGACGAGGTCCCGGAAGATGTCCGGAGGGTATTTGTGGTTTCGTCTGATATACCCGCGGAAGAACATGTGCGCATGCAGGCTGCTTTACAAGCCTTTGTGGATAACAGCATTTCCAAAACGATCAATTTTCCTGCTTTTGCTACGCCAATGGATGTGGCGCAAGCCTATAAACTGGCTTGGGAATTGGAATGCAAGGGTATCACGGTTTATGTCACAGGGTCCCGTGAAAAAGTGGTCCTGGAAACGAAATCTACAGCGGAAGGATCTGAGGGTGAGGTACAAGAACATGGGTCAGAAAAAAATTATACAGCGACCTGGCAGAAATCTAAAAAACCCCGCCCACGGCATCTGGAGGGATATACCTACAGCATCCAGACACCCCTGGGAAAAACGTTCGTGACCATCAATGAAAATGGAGATCGCCAACCGTTTGAGGTTTTTGTGAACACCGCAAAAGCAGGTTCCGATACAGCAGCGGTTTCAGAGGCAATTGGGCGGTCTTTGTCCTACATTCTCCGGATGTCATCACCCATCCCTCCCCGGGAACGTCTGGAAGAGGTCATCCGGCAGTATTCTGGGATTGGCGGGCGTCGCCCGCTTGGGTTTGGCGCGAATCGAGTACGATCCTTGCCGGATGGTGTCGCACAAGCGCTGCGCGAATATTTGGAAAATACAGGAGAGGGCTGGGAGGAAAAAGTAACTCAGACACCTCCTCGAAAACCATCCAATATCCAATTTAAAGTGGGTGATTTGTGCCCTGAATGCGGCCAGGCAGCTCTTGTAAATGAGGAAGGCTGCCGGAAATGTTATGCTTGCGGATACAGCGAGTGTTGATGCAACAGGATCGTTTGTGAATCTGCTTATTAACAAACCACAGATATTCGAAGGACAGGGTGCAGATAAATGGGAAAACACACAGGTGATGTGGTAAAAGCCAGACCCAGCTGGGATGAGTATTTTTTGGGAATCGCCCATGAGGTGGCCAACCGAAGCACGTGCAAACGAGCGCAGGTGGGGGCTGTGATCGTCAAGAACAGAAGAATTATCACCACCGGATACAATGGGAGCCCCAGTGGGTTACCTCACTGCACAGAAGTGGGGTGTTTAATGGATAACGGTCATTGTATTCGAACCCTCCATGCAGAACAAAATGCCATCATCCAGGCAGCACTCCATGGTGTATCAACAGGGGGAGCATCTATTTATGTCACCCATCAGCCTTGTTTTTTGTGCGCAAAAATGATTATAAACGCGGGAATTGTGCGCATTGTCTATGATAATGAGTATCCGGATGACCTGTCTCGCAGATTTTTGCAGGGGGCAGGAGTGGCCCTCGCTCAAGTTTAATTTTGGGGGTGGTCCAAGCGGCCTGGATCTGTCTACGTGAATTCCACCCGGTCCCTAGCATGCAGGGAGAGAACGTTAGGATCTTTCCCGTCTTTGAGCGGAGCGTGTCCGTTCAGCAGGTTGGCTTTTAATCCTGGGTGAATTTCTTGAGCTTCTTTTCCATCTCTTCTCGGTATTCTTCGTAATCGGGGGCAAGGCGCTCGTATTCACTTTCCATGAGGGGAGAGGAAAATATGAAGTCCGCTGTGGTCCTATTCATGGCTACGGGAATATTCCAGACCACGGAAAGACGGAGAAGGGCTTTTATGTCGGGGTCATGGGGTTGAGCTTCTAGCGGGTCCCAGAAAAATATCAGGATGTCGATCTCACCTTCGGCTATTTTTGCGCCAATTTGCAAGTCTCCACCGAGAGGACCACTTTGCATGCGGTGAATATCCAGCTCTAACAACTCAGATAATATGTAGCCGGTTGTCCCTGTTGCATAAAGTTTGTGTTTCTTAAGCAGTTCCCGGTTGTAATCTACCCATTCTACAAGGTCATCTTTTTTATTATCATGCGCGATGAGCGCTATATTTTTGGGATAGCCAAGCTCTCTTTGATGTGGGGACATCTTTTCTCCTAGGTGAAGACGCGGATCCTTTGTTCTGATTGTAACGAAAAAAACATTTCCCGGGGGCCTTTCTAAGCAGATTGTAAAGGAGGAAGGGGTTCTCCCTCCCGGTGGTACACAGAGAAGGATTTTTATGTATAATTCAGATGAGGGGTATTTGACGGGCTCAGAAAATTTTGCTCCTTGTGGAAATGGAAATGGATCAGAAAAAGAAAGTCGACCAATTAACATCGGATTTAGTGAGGGAAATGTTCTCAGCGCTGGGGTTCTCCTCTGGTGGTTGGGTGGAAAAAATTTTTACTCCCTGGGTCTGGAGACCTTTTCACCGTTTTTCATCCATCTCATCCACATTTGACCAGATCATAGCGGAAGAGGGTTTTCGTGAAGCAGCTCGTTGGATCCTACCTAATTTTGTGAAGGATGTAAATGTCTTCGGTGCTGAGCAGATTCCGGAGCAGGGACCTCTCTTGATCGCATCCAATCATCCCGGCGCTTATGACGCCCTTGTGATTGCGGCAACTATCCCGCGTAGTGATTTAAAAATCATCTCCTCCGGGATCCCCTTTTTGAAAAAGCTGCCTCATGTTTGCCAGCATATGATCTTTTCAAACCCGGACTCTCATGTCCGGATGACGGTTTTTCGATCTGCCCTGCGCCATCTCAAAGCGGGCGGGGCTTTGTTGGTGTTTGCCCGGGGTAGAATCGATCCAGACCCTGCCCATATGCCGGGCGCCGTTCAGGAAATTGAAAATTGGTCATCCAGCTTGGGTTTGTTTTTGGAGAAAGTCCCTGAGACAAAATTGGCCATCACCATTGTGAGTGGGATCCTTGCTCCCTTCTTTACCAGACATCCCCTGACGTTATTTCGCAGAAAGAGACAGGACAAACAGCGGATTGCAGAATTTTTCCAGGGGATTCGCCAGATGCTCTCTCCGGGTGAGTTCCTGCTCAAGCCAGAAGTATCCTTTAGTTCTCCGCTGACACTGGATGATTTTCACTCTCGGGATGATGTAAAGTTACTGGCCCGAGAGATCATCCGCAAAGCACAAAAGCAACTCATGATCCACAGTCAACTTTTCAGCGTTGAATCGACTTAAGGTGTATCGGTCCTTTGACGTTGAAGGATGGGACCGAACATGATTTCCTCCTCAGGACTGGAATTGAAAGGTAAGGGCATTCTCTGGGGGATATCTTTTTTTGATCTTTGCTGTGCAGCGAATATTTGGAAAAACCCCTTCATAGCAAGGGAGAGATTCTTTCCAGCAATTATAAGCGTTTTATTATTTCCTCTATAGGTACCTATCGAAGCCCTATCGTTTGACCTATACTATTCTGAAAGAGACCCGGTTGTCAGATACAAAGTTGCTTTTATTAAGTTTTCTTATGTATTGGAAGGGAGAGTTTTTTAGAAGATATGTTTCCAGGTAATCAACCAAAAAAGCGGAATCAAGACAAAGAAACACAAAAACCAAAAAGAAGGTTTGGGATCAATATCCGAACGCTTATCATCTTATTTTTAATCATCCTGGCGCCCTGGCTGTACACGATGTGGCAGAACAACGGGGCGCAGATCAGTTACAGCAGATTTTTAAGTCATGTCCGAGATGGGAATGTAGAGCAGGTGACGATTTCGGGGGTCGAAGTTACCGGAAAGATGAAATCACCTGTCTCTTTGGATCCGGAAACGGAAGACAGCGACCCCGAAACCTTCACCGACTTTACCACCTACATCCCGGAGATCGGTGATGAGCAATTGATGCCCTTGCTTCTTGAAAAGGAAGTTGAGGTTACCGTGCAACCGCAGTCAGATATCAATTGGTGGACCATCCTGATTAATGTCCTTCCATTTGTATTCCTGATTGGCATTGGATATATGATTTTCCAACGCATGCAAGGTCAGGGTCAAGCTATTTTCAATATGAGGCAGAGTGGAGCAAAACGTTACCAGCGGGATGACCAGCGAACGACCTTTGACGACGTTGCGGGATGTCGAAGCGCCAAGCGTGAATTGCAAGAGGTGATCGCATTTCTAAAAAATCCCCAGAAGTTTGAGCGGTTAGGGGGTGAAATCCCCCTGGGTGTGCTGTTGGTTGGGCCCCCGGGAACGGGCAAGACCCTGCTTGCCAGGGCGGTAGCTGGAGAGGCTGATGTCCCATTCTTTAACATCACTGGTTCAGATTTTATGGAGATGTTCGTTGGTGTGGGCGCCTCACGGGTTCGGGATTTGTTCCAGCAGGCAAAACAGACTTCCCCCAGTATAGTTTTTATCGACGAGTTGGATTCCATTGGCAGGCGAAGGGGGGCAGGGCTGGGAGGGGGACATGACGAGAGGGAGCAGACCTTAAACCAACTGCTGTCTGAATTGGACGGTTTTGAACCCAACACGAATGTGATCGTCATGGGCGCTACCAATCGCCCCGATATCTTGGATCCTGCTTTGTTGAGACCGGGTCGATTTGACCGCCGCATCACCGTGAACATGCCTACCATGAAAGACAGGGAGGCGATCCTGGAAATCCACTCGGTGGATAAACCTCTTGCTGATAATGTTGACCTGGAGAAACTTGCCCGCGGTACTCCTGGATTCAGCGGCGCGGATCTGGAAAATGTGCTCAACGAAGCTGCGCTGTTAGCGGCCAGAAAAGATAAAGACGAAATTGAAATGGATGATATAGAGGAGGCCCGGGACAAGGTTTTAATGGGTCTCAAGCGGGAAAGCCTGGCTCTCACCGATGAGGAATGTCGTTTTCTTGCCTATCACGAAGCCGGACACGCTGTGGTAGCTGCGGTCCTTCCCGACGCGGATCCCATCCATAAAGTGACCATTGTCCCCAGAGGCAAAGCCATGGGGGTCACGCAACAGCTGCCGGAGAAGGATCGTTACCTGTACAATAAAGAGTACATGCTGGATAGATTGGCAGTGATGATGGGAGGTCGTGCAGCAGAGGAGCTTGTCTTTGAGACAGCGACCAGCGGTGCTGAGAATGACCTTAAACAGGCGAAAAAGATGGTCCGGAAAATGGTCCTCGATTGGGGGATGAGCGAGAAGTTTAAAAATGTTGCCCTCGGCGGGGGAGGAGAGCAGCAGGTCTTCCTGGGGGAAGAGATCGCAAAGCAGCGAGATTACAGCGAAAGCACCGCCCGGGAAGTGGATAAAGAGGTCAAATCCATTCTCAACCAGGCCTTTNANCGGGCGAAGGGGACATTGGAAGAGCATCAAGAGGGGTTGGAAAAGATCGTTGAACGTTTACTTGAAGTGGAAGAAATCCCCGGGGAAGAAGTCTTGGATCTTCTGGGAATAAATAAAGCGGACGCGGATGTGGAACCGGTGCAGGATGAGGAGTAGGTATGCGCAGGGAAGAAGATAGCCTGGGCGCTGTGGAGATCCCTACGGACGTTTTGTGGGGTGCCCAGACTCAACGGGCAATTGAGAATTTTCCCATCTCAGGGCTGCGTTTCGGGCGAACGTTCCTCCGGTGTCTGGGACATGTAAAGCAAGCTGCGGTTCAGGCTAACCTGGAACTGGGAAAGCTGGATGAAACCCGCGCCCAGGCCATCCAGAGCGCTTGTCAAGAAATTATCAAGGGAAAATGGGACAATCAATTCCCTCTTGATATTTTTCAAACGGGTTCCGGGACATCAACGAATATGAACGCGAATGAAGTGATCGCCAACCGGGCCAATCAGCTGTTGGGGGGAGAATTGGGAAGCTATGATCCTATTCATCCCAACGATCATGTCAACATGAGCCAATCCAGCAATGATGTCATCCCCAGCACGATTCATGTCGCTGGGGTTTTGTCTTTGAGAGAGAAGTTGATTCCTGCACTTGAAAAACTACAATCAGCTTTAGTGGACAAAGCTGAGGAATTCGATGATATTGTGAAATCGGGCCGGACGCATCTGCAGGATGCAGTACCAATCCGCCTGGGGCAAGAATTCAGCGGGTACGCTTCGCAGGCGGAGAAGGGAGTGGAACGGGCGCGGAAAGCAGTGGAAATGCTCCGGGAACTTCCGCTGGGAGGAACAGCGGTAGGCACGGGTTTAAACGCCCCCCCTGCTTTTCCTGAAAAAGCAATCGGTCATTTAAATCAAGCGCTGCAAGAACGATTCAGGGAAGCGGAAAACCATTTTGAAGCAAACGCGGCCAGGGATGCGCTTGTCAACGCTTCCGGGCAGTTGAAGGTGATCGCGGTCAGTGTGACAAAGATCGCGAATGACATCCGCTGGCTGGGTTCAGGGCCGCGGAGCGGTCTGGGTGAATTATCACTACCTGAGGTTCAGCCTGGATCCTCCATCATGCCCGGGAAGAACAATCCCGTCCTGGCGGAGTCCCTGATTCAAGTGGCGGCGCAGGTGATCAGCAATGATTACACCATGACCCTGGCAGGGCTGGGATCTTATTTTGAACTCAACATGATGGTCCCTCTTTTTGCCTTCCACTTCCTTTCTTCCGTAACCTGGCTGGCGAACGCTTTGGAGGCGTTCGTGGACGGCCTGGTGTTAAATATTAAAGTCAACCGTGACAGGTGCCAGAGGGAAGTCAGGCGGAATCTTAGCTTGGTGACCGCTTTGGTCCCTTACATCGGACACGAAAGGGCAGCCCAATTGAGTAGAGATGCACATCGGCGGGGGCTGACGATTCGTGAAGCAGCCGAGGAATTAGATGAATTTTCATCCGAGGAGCTGGACGTGATCCTTGATCCAGAACGGATGACAGAATCCGGAAAAGACGCTTAGGTGGATAGGTTCATGGCCCTGGAATTTTTAGCCTACCTGTAGTGGATCGCCCTGCTCCCTATGGATTGAGATTTTTCAGTTGAGGTCAGGCATGAGATTACGCTCTCGTTTGGGTAATTAAGGAACTGTTTGAAATCGGATCTATCCTGAAGCAAATGAGAAAAGTGGGCTCAATTCTAACCAACTTTTTAAATGCTCACTTCGTAGTCAATTTGAAATATATGTTAGAATGGATTGGATTAATTCATCGTAAATAAAGTAGTGTATTTTTGAGATTTTCAAAGGAGAAGGAACGCATGCCTAGAAAAAAGGTAGATCTCCCCGACAATATTGAATATCTATCGATCCTCGATGAGGATGGAAATTTAGATGAGAAGCTTGAACCCAAAATGTCAGAGGACCTGTTGCTGGACCTTCATCATTCCATGCTGTTAAGCCGACGGTTTGATGAACGGATGCTCAAATTACAGAGAATGGGTCGGATTGGCACGTTCGCTCCCATCAAAGGACAGGAAGCTTCCCAGCTGGGTATTGTAGCAGCTTTGCGATCTTCAGATTGGATGGTCCCTTCCTTCCGTGAAGCAGGGGCTTCTCTTTGGAGAGGGACGCCAATGGAAAACATCCTCCTGGTGTATGGTGGTTTTTACCAGGGAAACGAATTACCAGAAGGACACACGGATTTGCCTGTGGCTGTCCCTGTAGGAACCCAACCCCTGCATGCTGTCGGTTTGGGCTACGGGCTCAAATATCAGGAAAAAGACGATGTGGTGGTCACCTTCTTTGGGGACGGCGCCACCTCGGAGGGTGACTTTCATGAGGCCTTGAATATGGCCGGGGTTTTCCAAACGCCGACGATTTTCGTCTGTCAGAACAACCAGTGGGCGATTTCAGTCCCCCGCAGTAAACAAACGAATTCAGAAACCATCGCCCAGAAAGCAGTTGCCTATGGTATCCCTGGGCTGCAGGTGGACGGAAATGATATCCTGGCCGTGTATGCAGCCGCAGAGGAAGCCGTAAAACGGGCTCGTGAAGGCGGCGGTCCCACTTTTATTGAAGCCGTGACATACCGGCTTTCTGTGCACACGACGGCAGATGACCCCACCAAATATCGTGAGGATGAGGAAGTTGAAAAATGGCAGAAAAGAGATCCTCTGCCGCGATTCCAGAATTATTTGAAAATGAAAGACTTGCTTACGGACGATGATATCCAGACTCTGGAAGAAGAAGTCAAAGAACAAATTCAAAAAGCGGTTGATGCAGCTGAGAGCAGAATGAAGGAATTGGAGGACGAAGAATTATCCATGTTTGATCATATGTATGCTGAAATGCCTCCAAACATAAAGGAACAACGAGAGGAATTTAAAGAAGAACTGGAGGAGGCGAGAAATGGCTAAGCTGACCATGGTGCAGGCTCTGAACTTAGCGCTTGAACAAGAGATGAAGAATGATGATCGGGTGATCATCCTCGGCGAAGATGTGGGGGTTGATGGCGGCGTCTTTCGCGTCACGGATGGCTTGATCGATAAATATGGTGAAGAACGGGTGATGGATACGCCTCTCGCCGAGTCGGGGATCGTAGGCATGTCTGTAGGCATGGGGATCCTGGGCTTACGGCCTGTGGCTGAGATCCAGTTTTCCGGTTTTTCTTATCTCGCTTTCCATCAAATGGAATCCCACGCCGCGCGGATGCGTTGGCGNTCCCGGGGTGGGTTCACGGTGCCCATGGTCCTCCGCACCCCATACAGTGGGGGCGTGAGAGCTTTGGAACACCACTCAGAAAGCCGGGAAACATATTACGCTCACACGCCGGGGCTGAAGATGGTTATTCCCTCCACGCCCCGCAACGCCCGGTCCCTGTTAGTGAGTGCGATCAGAGATGAGGATCCGGTTGTATTTTTCGAACCCAAGGTGTCCTACCGTGCATTTCGAGAGGAGGTACCGGAGGAAGAGGAAACATTCCCCATTGGAAAATCTCAGGTTGTCCGGGAAGGGTCGGATTTGACAATGATCTCTTATGGTTCGATGATGCGCCCCACACTCAAAGCAGCTGATATCCTGGAAGAAGAAGATGGCGTGGACGTTGAGGTGATTGATGTTCTGACGATCTCACCTCTTGATGATGAGACGTTCACAGAATCCGTCCGGAAAACGGGTCGGGCGGTCATTGTCCACGAGGCGGCGCGAAGTTTTGGTCCCGGAGCAGAGCTGATGGCACGCTTGGTTGAAAAGTCATTCTGGTATCTAGAAGCCCCCATCAAGCGAGTGACCGGGTATGATGTGATTGTGCCTTTGTTCGCTTATGAGAACGCTTATTTGCCGGGTCCCAATCGTATTGTCAAGGGAGCACGAGAAGTGCTTAGCGTCTAGTTTGCGAAAATGGCAGGTTGTCTGCATTGCAAAAAAATGAGGTGAAATATGGCACGTTCATTTGAACTTCCTGATTTGGGAGAGGGTATCCATGAGGCGGAGATCATTGAGGTCCTGGTTTCAGTAGGAGATGAAGTGGAAGAGGGGGATAATGTTCTGGTAGCCGAAACGGATAAAGCAGCGGTTGAAATACCCTCTCCTTATACCGCTGAAGTCACTGATATCGAAGTTGAAGTGGGTCAAATCGTGAACACCGGCGATGTGATCATGATCTTCAGTGGAGAGGGTGATCAAGAAGAAGTGCAAGAGGAAGCGGAAAAAGAGAGAGAGGAAAAAGAATCTCCTGAAAAGGTTGAAGCTGTGGAAGAAGAGGAGAAAAAGACACCCGTTTCCTCTGAGGAAGAACGGAAAGGTCCCATTCCTGCTTCTCCAGCTACCAGACGCCTTGCCCGTGAGTTAGATGTGGATCTCAGACGTGTCCCACCCTCAGGGGATGCGGGGAGGGTGACTTCGGAAGACGTTCGAGCTTTTGCGGAGCAGCCGGAGGGTGAGAGAGAACCTGCCGAACGTGAAGCCCGTCCCCCGGCAGAAGGAATGCCCGAGTTCATTCCCGGCGGTCACCTGCCCACGCTGCCCGACTTTTCCCAGTGGGGTGAAGTAGAACGTGTCCCGCTGCGTTCTGTACGCCGCGCTACGGCACGCCAAATGGCGTTGTCCTGGTCCCAAGTACCCCATGTGAACCATCAGGATGAGGTGGATATCACGGAACTGGAAAGATTCCGCAAAGAACATAAAGCGGAAATAGAAGAGCAGGGCGGGAAGCTGACACCCACTGTTTTTGCTGTGAAAGCGGTTATCGTTGCCCTAAAAAAGTTCCCCCGTTTCAACGCCAGCCTTGACCCTGAGTCAGAAGAGATCATCTTGAAAGAGTATTATCATATCGGGGTCGCTGTGGACACGGAACGAGGGTTACTCGTCCCTGTGATCAGAGACGCGGATCAAAAAAGCATTACCCAACTATCGATCGAGTTATACGAATTAGCGCAAAGGACTCGGGAGGGAAAGGCCTCACTGGATGATTTACAGGGGGGGACTTTTTCGATCACGAATATTGGTGTCCTGGGAGGAAAGTCATTTTTCCCGATCATCAATTTCCCCGAGGTGGCAATCCTGGGCATGGCCCGGGCGCAGTGGAAGCCTGTGATCCGGAAGAATGAGGATGGTGATTTGATCACGGAACCGCGGTATATGCTGCCTTTGATGATGGCTTTTGATCACCGGGTGGTAGATGGGGCGGACGCAGCAAGGTTTATGAATGTGGTCAAAGAATCTTTGAAGAACCCCGCAAATTTACTATTCACGATGTAAACGCGAAGTTAAATCAAGAGGGCAATCGTTTTTGGTAGGGAGGAACACAAATGGTAATGGGCGAGCAAACGCTGGAAATAGATGTGGCTGTGATCGGTGGAGGACCGGGAGGATATTCGGCTGCCTTTCGAGCGGCGGATTTAGGTCTGGATGTAGCTTTGATTAACGCTGAAGAGCGCTTGGGGGGAGTATGTTTGAGAAGGGGATGTATCCCCACGAAAGCCTTATTGGACGCTGCCCATGTCATTGAGGACGGGATAAAAGCCCGGGAATGGGGGATCATGTTCAGCGATTTCGGCATTGACCTTGAAAAATTGCGCCAACATAAGCAGGGGGTGGTGGATCAGTTGGTTTCCGGCGTGGAAAGTTTAGCCGAGATGCGTGATGTGCAGCTCATTGAAGGCCGGGCTGTATTTGAATCCTCCAATCAGGTGCGCATCCAGGGGACATCAGATTTCGCCCATGTGAAATTTGAGCACGCAATTTTAGCCAGCGGTTCAAAGCCCATGTCACTTCCCGGGGTTGAGTTCAAAGACCAGGGTCGGATCATGAGTTCAGCCGGGGCGTTGGAATTGAAAGATATCCCTGAAAGGTTGCTTGTCATCGGGGGTGGGTATATTGGGTTAGAAATGGGGACCACATATGCTGCCCTGGGAAGCAAAGTGACCATGGTAGAAATGCTGGATGACATCTTGCCGGGAGTGGACCGCACGCTTGTCAGATACTTAAAAAGGCGGGTAAAGAAAAATTTTGAAGCCCTCCATCTTAAAACGACGGTGGCTTCATTAGAGGAGCAAGGCGAAAAAGTCGTTGTCACTCTGGAGGGGAAAGTTGAGGAGAAAGTCCAAGAATTTGACCGGGTTTTGGTGGCGGTAGGCCGGAAACCAAATTCTGAGGATATCGGATTGGAGAATACGAATGTAAAAGTGGACCAGAAAGGGTTTGTGCAGGTTGATGAACAGCGCCGGACCCAGGACTCCCGAATTTTTGCCATTGGGGATGTCGTCGGTGATCCTATGCTGGCCCATAAGGCGATGTTTGAGGGCAAAGTAGCCGCAGATGTGATTGCGGGAGAACCCGCAGCTTTCGATGTCATGGCTATCCCTGCTGTTGTGTACACAGACCCTCAAATTGCTTATTGCGGCTGGATGGAAGACGAAGCCCGCGAGAACGGATATGATGTCAAGGTTGCGCGTTTTCCATGGACAGCGTCTGGACGGGCCACGACCATGGATGCCAGAGAGGGGATCACCAAACTGGTATTTGACGTTGATTCCAAACGGCTATTGGGGATGGGTGTTACCGGGCGGGGTGCAGAGGACTTGATTGCTGAAGGCGTGTTCGCAATCGAGATGGGGGCGGTCGCGGAGGATCTGGCCTTAACGATCCACCCTCATCCTACACTCTCAGAGACGGTCGCGGAGGCCGCTGAAGCCTTCCTGGGGTTGGCTACGCATATCTTCTCGAAAAGATCGTGATATAATGCGCGTGTAAGGTAAGGAATTTATTCGTTGATGAGGTAAAGAAAGGAGTTTTCCATGTCCAGGTTGTCCTTCCCAATCAAAAGCATTTGCCAGCATGTGGAACTGAATGAATTTTATTCTCAGAGCCGAGGTGAACTCCGCGTGACATATGTCTGCCACCACCCAGATCGTGATGGGTGCTTATGCGTGCTTAATGGCGCGTCCGTGGCGGAATGCAAGCACTGCCAAGAAGACGAGGGAATAAAGACAGTCCATGCCTGATCCTGGGGGACATATTCAGTAAAGGTATCCAGGACCTCGCCGTTCTCTTACATATCTGTTAAAACACACGGAGCTGTGATATCTGTTTCGCTGCGATTCAGAATCTCACCTCATGGTTGAAAAGGTGGGAGGGTAAAACATGCTCAGGTTTACAACGGGGTGGATAAAATTCCTCACCTTACCGGAAATGCCAAACGTCCAAGATTCGGGAAAGGGCTGCTAAGGCAAGCGAGTGTCTTAATCTGCCAGATTTGATCTCTTTTTCAATTTCCTGTGTATCCATTTCCAATGTTCGAATGCTCTCCCCCTCATCCGGAGAGGATTCATGTGTCCTTTTCGCGTCTTTTGCCAGCCAGAGGTGACATTTATTCGTCAGAAAAGCCGGGTTCGGTTCCACATACCCCATGGAGCTCCATTGATTTGAAGTATAGCCCGTTTCCTCCCGGAGTTCTCGGACCGCAGCCTCACGGGGAGTTTCATGAGCTTCAACAATTCCAGCGGGAATTTCTGAGGTCACGCGCTGCACACCAAAGCGGTATTGCTGGACGATGACCACCCTTTTATCCCCCGTCAAAGCGACGATGTTTACCCATTCAGGTGCTTCCAGGATCACAGCCTTGACAGTTTGGTCGTTTCGACGATTTACATAAGTGTCGAAGCGAGATTGGAATAGGATTAAATCCTCCCCCTCTTCCGACCCATCGTATCTCCAGGTCTGATCCTGATTCTTCTCCATTTAACTCCCTCGGTTTCTGGACTTTGCCTGGAGTTTACCCTTTCTTTTGACGAGTAAAAATGTTATCTACTGTATCGTGTTGAAATTTAAAAATACAGTATAACCCAGACAGGAAAGCATCCAGCTCACGCACTTATTATCCTATCTGCTTTTAGGATACAAACCCTTCCATTTTCTGGGCCAATTTGAAATCTTTATCTGTGATCCCATTTGCTTCGTGCGTGCTTAAGTGAACGTTCACCTTGTTATAGACATTGGACCATTCAGGATGATGATTCATCTTTTCTGCTGTGATCGCCACCTGGCTCATGAAGCCAAATGCAGCTATAAAATCAGAAAATCCGAACTCTTTATATAATTTTCCGTCCTGGAGGATCCAATCCTCTGACAGGTCCTGGTTCAGTTCCTCTATTCTTTTTTCAAGATCTTTTTTTGAAAGAGCTTTGTTAGACATAACTACCTCCAACTACGATTTGCCCTGCCTGAAATTTATGAGGAACACATTTCAGGCTTTTTTGAGCATCTCAATTTGTTCTCGGATTGTTGTCGCTTTCTCCCGATAACTATCTAATTTTGTTTTTTCTTTTTCCACGACCTCCTGGGGGGCTTTTTCCGAAAATGGGCCAGCTAAAAGTTTTTCAAGACGTTGAATTTGTCCTTCAGCTTGCTCGAGTTCATTTTGAAGGCGTTTGTATTCTTCCTCTGGATCCACAAGGTCCGCAAGCGGCAGGTAAATTTCCACGGGGCCTGCCACCAGTGCCACATGTCCTTCAGGCTTTTCGTCCAATTCTTTCCGGATTTCGATTTTATCTTTATCCAGCTGGGCCAGTTCTGCCAGGATCTCTTTTTCCTGCTCGAAAAGTTGTGCAAATTCCGTGGATGCGATCAAGGCCGGGATGAGACGTCCGTCTTTGACGTTTTTCTCAGCCCGCACATTACGTATGGTGCGCACCATTTCCTGGATCAACTCGAAATTTTCGACTGCCTCAGCCTCCCAGCCTTCCATCTCCCGTGTTTCAGGCCAGGAAGCGATGATTAAAGCGTCTTCCCAGTCATCCACTCGATCTGCAAAAGGGGAGCCCTCGACCGCTTCTTTGAGGTGCTGCCAGAGTTCTTCGGTCACATAGGGTGTGAAGGGGTGCAGCAAACGCAATGAGATGTCCAGGACGCGGATCAGGGTTTCAATCGTGTAATATGCGTGGTCACCCCCGCGGGAAATCTGTTCCTTGGAGATTTCCAGGTACCAGTCCGCAAACTCGCTCCAGAAGAAGTCGTAAATTTGCCTTCCGGCAATGCCGTATTGATGATTCTCAAACAGGCGTTCAACGCTCCGGATGAGTTGTTGCAGACGGGCCCAAATCCAGGAATCCGCCAGGGTCCAATGGGGTTCATTACGGGGCGCAGAGGGTGCGTCCGGGAGGGTACCCAATACATAACGCCCTGCATTCCAAACCTTGTTGGCAAAATTGCGGTTGGCCTTGACTTTTTCCAGACTGATGTTTGTATTATTTCCCGGTGTGGATCCCACAAGCATCGTAAAGCGCAGGGCATCCGTGCCCATCTCATCCATGACCTCGATAGGATCGATCACATTGCCTTTGGTCTTACTCATCTTTTGGCCGTGTTTGTCCATCACCAGTCCGTGCAGATAAACGGTCGAAAAGGGTTTCTGCCCGGTGAGTTCCAGGCCCATCATGATCATCCTCGCCACCCAGAAGAAGAGGATATCGTATCCTGTTTCCATCATGGTGGTGGGGTAAAAGTATTCGTAATCCGGCGTCTCTTCGGGCCAACCCAGGGTGGAGAAAGGCCACAACCCGGATGAAAACCAGGTATCGAGCACGTCGGGGTCCTGTTGAATGTCCTCGCTCCCGCAGTGTTCACATGCGGTGGGGTCTTCTCGTTTGACCGTGATTTGATTGCAATCCGCACAATACCAGACCGGAATGCGGTGTCCCCACCATAGTTGGCGGCTGATGCACCAATCGTGGATGTTCTCCATCCAGTTGTAATAAACTTTTTTGAAGCGTTCGGGGACGATTTCGATCTCGCCCTCCTTGACCGCTTTCAGGGCTTTTTCAGCCAATGGTTGAATATCCACAAACCACTGGGTGGAGACCATGGGTTCGATGATCTCACCCCCCCGCTGGGCGCGGGGCACCTGGTGGACATACGGTTCTTCTCTGATCACCAAACCCTCTTTGCGCATGTCTTCCCACAGGTTCTTGCGGGCTTCAAAGCGGTCCTGACCCTGGTAGGGGCCGCCCACATCGGTCACTTTGCCTTCTTTATCAAGCATTGAATACACTTCAAGCCCGTGTCGCATCCCGATTTCGTAGTCGTTTGGATCATGCCCCGGGGTGATTTTCAGCGCGCCCGTGCCAAAGTCGAGATCCACGTAGTCATCCGCGATCACCGGGATCTCCCGGTCCAATATGGGCACCAGGGCGTTTTTTCCCACGTACTCTTGAAAACGCTCATCCTCTGGATGCACAGCGACCGCAGCGTCCCCCAGGATAGTTTCGGGCCGCGTGGTCGCCACCGGGATATAGTCATCCTCGCTGCCCGCAATGCGGTATTTGAAATAATATAAAGTGCCCTTTTCCTCTTCGTGTTCTACTTCGAGGTCCGAGACAGCTGTTTGTAAAGCTGGAGACCAGTTGATCAGACGCGGACCCCTGTAAATCAGGCCTTTTTCGTAAAGGTGAACAAAAGCTTCCCGGACCGCGTTTGAGAGCCCTTCGTCCATGGTGAAACGCTCCCGATCCCAGTCGCAGGATGCCCCTAAGCGCCGGATTTGCTCCGTGATCAACCCGCTGTGTTCTTCCTTCCACTGCCAGGTGCGTTTCAAAAATTTCTCCCGCCCGATTTCTTTCCGGCTGGTCCCTTCTTCACGAAGCTTTTTTTCGACTTGCAATTGGGTCGCGATACCCGCGTGGTCCGTGCCTGGAACCCACAATGTGGAGTACCCTTTCATGCGGTGGTAACGGATCATGAGATCTTCCAGCGAGACGAAAAGAGGATGGCCAAGATGGAGTTTTCCGGTCACATTGGGTGGGGGAATGGTGATCACATAGTTTTCGATGTCGGGATCAAAGTCCTCATCATGGGGGTCATTCCAGGGTTTGAAATACCCGTTTTCCTCCCACATCTTATATATTCGTTTTTCAGTGGAATCAAAGTCGTACGTTTTGGGAAGCATCATATTTTCCGTTTCTCCGTGTAGTGCCAAGGAAATGATTATTGATCCTTTTCTAATGAGATGATGGGTTCCAACATTTGCCACGTTTGGGCGCCATTTTCGGTGAAAACCAGGGAAATATCGTCATCTTTGCGGGCCACAGCCCATCCGTGATTCTCGTCCACAAAGCTGAATTGGCCCTCCCAGGTGACCGTTTTTACTTTCTCCCAGTCTTCTCCTCCATTGACCGTCTTGTAAATGTCCTTGCCAAAGGCATATCCCGTTTCGAAGTCGATGAATTCCAGCTCAAAGACCTCACTGGGAAGTTGGAAAATCTGCCAGCTTTCACCACTGTCTGTGGTGGCGTACACGTACTGGTAGATCTGGTCTTTTTCTGTGTGTTGGCAGCTGAGCAGCAAGAGCCTGGTTTGTGAGGAAGTAAAGGCGGGACTGTATGTTTTGCAATAGATGTCAGCATTATCGAAGGTGATGTTTTCTGGAGCGGGGAGGAAGTAGGTATTCCACGCATACCCGCCGTCCGTTGTCTTTTCAATAAAGGGGCCTTTGGCAACGACCGGTGCGTCTTTTGTCACCCATCCCAGGTTTTCGTTAGCAAAGAGCATATCTGTGTTCCGAGCGATTTGCAAACCATTCCCGGGAGGCGTGAGGATACGTTCCCAGGAAGCCCCTCCGTCCTTGCTGGTGTATAGACTGCTGTATTCGTGACTCATACCAGAGTCGACGTTTACCAACAGCCAGCCCTGGTCGGGATCAAGGAACGTGAATCCGGTGGGGATGAAATAAAATTCTTCCCCTAACAGCGGCAAAGGTTGGCTGATCTGCCAGGTCTTCCCGGCGTCCGTCGTGCGCCACAGGTATTGGGGAGCCAGGGGAGGTGGTGGAGCGTCCAGATAGAACTTTGCCCATCCATGGTTTTCATCCAGGAAAAAGCCCTTGGCGTGGATGGTTTGCTCTGTGGATTGAGATATGGTTATGGGCGGTGAGCGGTCAAACCAGGTTTCCCCGCCATCTTCAGTGTAGAGCACATGGTCGAGGCTTGTTTTTTGATGTCCGATGGCCCAGCCTTTGGAGGTGGTCACCATGTGTATTTCCGTGATGGTCACGCTCTGCCCTTTCGTGAGTACAGGCAGTTGTTGAGAGACCGGCGTGGGCGTGAGGGTGTCGGGAGGGGCGGTGGGCGCGGGAGATGTGGGGGGAGGGGAGGTGCTTGTCACTGTGGGGGTCAATTTTTGGGTGGGGGTTTGAGTGACGGAGGGTGTCATCACAGTGGGCGTCGTTTGAGAACTTTGACAGCCTCCAAGGAGTATCAAAAACAAACTGGTGATGAGCGTGAGACGGCGCATGTGCGGTCCCTCCTCTAAGCGATAAAAAATAAAAAAATCCTTTTCATCTCAAAGGACGAAAAGGATACACCTCAGCGTGGTACCACCTTTGTTCGCGGTCAATCGTTGACTCGCGCACTTAGCCCTTGACCCTTATAAGGGATCAAGATGGCGCGATAACGGACGCAGCCGTGTCGTTCTACTCTTTGGGTGACCAAATTTCTTCGACAAACAAACCGAGCGACTTTCTACGGTTGACCCCGCCGGTGGTTCGCAACCAATGACCAACCTTCTCTGTGCGGGTTTAAAGCGTATACTCCTCTCGGGAAGCACGTATTCAGTTACCCTGGATTATACCGAGGGTCCCCTGCTTCGTCAACGCCCATTTTAGCGCTCAACATATTACGCATAGTCATAAAGGGTTGAGTATCTCAAGTCCCTTCCCCTTTGGATTTCAGTAGGCCAAGATAGACCTCGGTTAGAACACGAGTCCAGCATGGTGTACAAATCGCGGATTCTCCACCAACCTTAAAATTTCTTGACTTTCAACCTTGCTTTGTGCTATTCTTGCCTGTGGTTGATGTTGATTCTTGGTTCAACCCATTGCAAATCGAAGGGTTCTCAGAAAAGGATATCCGGCTATGATTCATCGAGAAAGGGTTGCAGATAACGTGTATACCTTCCAGAGTGATCTTTACGCGCAAGTCAATGCGGGCGCGGTCATTGGTCAGGAATGGGCTGTCGTCATCGATACCCTTGCTTTCCCCGATGAAACGCTAGCGATCCGAGATTTTATTGAAAATGAGTTGGAGCGAAAAGTTCGTTATGTGATTGACACGCATTACCACGCTGATCACAGTTGGGGTAATTGTTTTTTTCCGGGAGCACTGGTCATCGGTCATGAGTTGTGCCGGAATTTCTTAAAGGAATATGGTGTTCCTTCTCTGAAAGAAGCCTGGAAGGAAGATACCATTTTCCGCAAGACTCAAATTGTCTTACCTCATTTAACAATGAAGGACGGTGAGTTGGAGTTGATCGTAGATGATAAAAGCTTGCGGTTCATCTCACTCCCGGGCCACAGTCGGGATGGGATCGGCATTTATATCGTTGAGGATGAAGTCCTCTTTTCCGGTGATGTCTGGATGCCTGTTCCCCATATTGTGGATGGGGATATCGATGTGATGCGCGAATCTTTGCAGGAGATTGGAAAACTGACTCTGGAAAATGTCGTCCAGGGGCATGGGGATGTCATCTTGCGGGGGGAGATTGAGAGCGGGATAGAAGATCGAATTGATTATTTAGATCAAATCGAGGAGATCGTTCAAGAGGCCTCGGAAAACGATTTTCCGGGGGATATCCTCAAAGAAAATGATATCGAGTCATGTGGTAAAAGCAGGATCATGCTGGATGGATTGGCAGAGGAGATTCATCAACAAAACCTGCGTCATCTATATCTGGAAAGATTTGATGAAGAACCTAAAGAATTTGACGAATCAGTCTATTACTGAATCCAAAATTTAATCGTTAAAAGCATCTGCCGCTGACTCTGGCAGGAAGCCCCCTTGTATTAAAACCTGGTTTTTTTTAATTTCCTTTATTCTTCTCTGTTTGCCCGCCATCCTACCAATCTTTCTGTTCCTTTCATTAAGCGCCGAATGTTGGGTCTTAACGCCCACAGGATGAGGATTTCAGCCAGGAACCCAAAAAGGAGGTATTCCCAGGGGGAGCCGAAGCGAAGGGATCGATAAAGGAAGATCAGGATCGCTATCACGGGAAATGACATGGTGGCGATGGATGCGTAACCGATCCCGAGGATGATCAGAGCGCCCAGGGGGAGAAGGATAAAAACGCTGGGCCACCATAATCCAATAGCTCCTCCTGCAGCAGGAGCTCCACCTGCTCCGCCGTACATGCTAATTTTTCCATGCTCATCTTTCTCGATCAGAAAGAGTGAGTAATTATGACCCAGGATTGCAAAAATTGGGGGGATGATGTGTACCCAGGGTTGGTCAGGGGCGATCGCCTTTGCCAGCCAGACGGTAACCGCGCTCTTTAATATGTCCAACATGGAAGCCAACAACCCCGCGCTGAAATTTGCGGCCCGCATGGCATTTGTGCCTCCGGTGCGGCCGCTTTCAATCTTCCGTACATCTTTTCCTGTGGTCACTTTTACCACCATATAACCCCAGGGAATGGAGCCCAAGAGATAGCTTAATAATATGAGACCGAACAAAACCCAAATATTCATGTAAACATTCTCCTTGCAATCACGTCAAAATCAAGGCAATTGTATTAACACGAAAATGATGAAAGTGAAACGAATCTTAGATGAGGAAGGCAACGATCCAGGAAAGTATAACGAGAAATCCGGGGAAGAGATACGCTTGAAGTGGGAGCCGGGAAGCGTTTTTGCTGTGTAGTTCACCAAATTCAATCAGCGCGTATAAGGGACCGAGCAAAGTAATACCGAAAGATATGGAGTTCATGGGCCAATAATGGAAAGCGGCTGATAATTGACCTATAACAATGGAAGCGATAAGAGCGGGGACAAGGATCCAGCTGCCTCTCAATCTCACATGAAGGATGCGCAGAAAAACAAGCCCCGCCGCAAGGCCAAGGAAGGGGACCCGGATCAGTAAACGGATTTCTTCCGCATGGAGGGCGATCGATAAAATAAAGAAAAATGCCAGGGAAAGGGTGGTGATCCCCATTTCCGCAAGATGGTAATAATCGTTTTCAGGATCGACAGCGATATATTCTGCCAGAAGCACCATCATGAGGAGGAAACCACCCAGGAAAGCGGCGACCCACCAGATCAAGCCAAACGGGAACTGCTCGATGACTAACATAAGGATCAGAGCGGTCAAACCAGGTAATAACCAATGTTCAAGTGTGGAGTCGCCCGGGTGGATCTCGGGATGTTCTTGGAGTATCCAAACGGTTCCGGAAGTCGCTAAACCTGCTACAAGAAAGGAAACGATCAAGGAAAAATTAATGGTTAAAGGGAGATAGATCCCAATCAGACGCAGTTCCAAATCCAGGGAGGGGATGCTCACGAAGTGTGTTAAGGTATACGCTAAAAGGATTATCGCGACCAAAAAACTAAGGTTGTCAAGGGTGGGGATGGGCTTTTTCTTTGGGGCCATCATTTTATTTCTCTAAATATGAAGAAAACGAATCGGGATGATGCAGCTTTTCCTTGCCTCAGCGTATGCTAAACTACATTATAAGCCAAACCACCCATCTCAATGAGCTGCTAAAAGAGAACAAAATAGATGGATACGCGTAAAGAATTCGGGAAATGGGGAGAAGATATGGCGGTTGATTACCTGATCGAGAGGGGGTATCGGATCCTTGATCGAAATGTGTATTCCCGGCGGGGAGAGATTGATATCATTGCTGAGCTCATGGATCAGGGCTCGAAAATCACGGTTTTCGTCGAAGTTAAAACGAGATCTTCGCGGGCATTTGGGTATCCCGAAGAGGCTGTTAATGACCAAAAAAAGGAACACATCTTAGCTTCAGCTGGGGCTTATTTACAAAAACACCCCCGGCGAAGCGATCACTGGCGGGTGGATGTTATCTCTGTTGAGCGCCACGCTTCCCAGCAAAAAACGGAAATTAATCATTTTAAGAATGTATTCTCATGACTGAGAAAATGAAGAAGCATATCCCATTGATTGTCATCCTTGGCCCTACTGCGGTGGGCAAAACAGAGATCTCCATCCAGCTCGCGGAGAGGTTGGAGGGCGAAATCGTCTCCGCGGATTCCCGTTTGTTTTACCGGGGAATGGATATCGGTACGGCAAAACCTTCTCAGGAAGAAAGGGATCGTGTTCCTCACCATTTGATCGATGTCGCGGACCCCGACCAGGTCTGGAATCTGGCCATTTATCTTCAGGAGGCGAAAAAAGTTATCCGGGATATATATCAACGGGGAAAACTACCTTTTCTGGTAGGGGGCACAGGGCAGTACATTGAAGCCCTGCTCGAAGGCTGGCGCATACCAAGCGTCAAGCCTGATCCTGGGTTGCGCGAGGTGCTCCGTGGATGGGCGGAGGAGGTTGGGGTCGATGGGATCAGAAAACGATTGGAAACGCTTGATCCCCAGGCTGCAAAAAGAATTGATGGTCCCAATCTGAGGCGCATGATCCGAGCACTAGAGGTCATATTCATATCAGGTGAAAAGTTTTCGGTACAAAAGGGAAAAGGGCCCACCCCATTTCGGGAATTAAAACTGGGTTTAACCCGTCCGCGGGAGGAATTGTATCAGCGGATTGACGATCGGATTCAAGCCATGCTGGAAGCGGGATTCGTGGAAGAAGTGAAGCGATTGCTGAAAGAAGGCTATGATCCGGACCTTCCTCCCCTGTCCGCCATTGGGTACCGCCAGATCATCCACTATCTTAAGGGTGTGATAACTTTGGATGAAGCTGTCAGGCAAATGGAAAGCCGCTCCCATTCCTATGTCAGAAAACAGGCCAATTGGTTCCAGAAAGACGATCCTGAGATTACCTGGTTTTCAGTTTCGGACAATACCTTGTCTGAAATGGAGGGAGAAATCCAAGAATTTCTAAGTGAAATCCGGAATCCCGAACAAAAATAAATACCTGATTTCTGCTGGGAATGAAGTCAGCCTGTGGGAAATCAGATTTGCTTTGCTTGTTCGTGCGCCTACAAGCATTCATCCAGCATCTTCGAGTAGCTCTCGTTCATTTCTTGGAGAAACCAGCATATCCCCAGCTAGGAGTTTTTTCTGGAGAGATGTTCAAGGACCGCTTGCGCCTTGTTATACTCCTTGAACAACTTTTCTCTTTCCCGGAAGGATTCTGTATGGGAATATCGGCGCCCATTCACCTGCCTGTACCCCAAATCTTTATGCAACAACTCGTGGTACATCACGTAGCCAAGCGCATAAGCGGGCAGATCCGGATCATCCAGGCTGCGGCTGATCATGATGGAATCCGTTTCAAATTGATAGTGCCCGAATTTTCGGAATGTTTTCCTATCACTCCACACCAGATGAGGTTGATTTAAGTTGTCATTAAAATAGGTTTTATTTATATGATTAAAAACGGGCAAGAGGTCTTTATGTTCGCCTTTTGTGGTCGCATTTAAGGGGATGGCGAGGTATTCTAATTTTTCCCTGATTTCGGTATACAGGTTCCTCCGTGTAAAATCATAGACCACTTTTTTCGCTTGTTTTTCATTATCCTGATAACAAAGCTGGATAAGAGATCTTAAAACCCTGGGCTCTGCACCAATGAAACTTTCCCCTGCTGTGAGGTTAAAGGTGCCATTTTGGACCCGAAAACGGAACAGGGGGCTGATATG
>JGI1689J12820_1000004_pt1 | contig 101969 bp, 89 predicted proteins | sample PRCRCaboRojoPR_6_FD_12820 | JGI IMG/M metagenome (IMG submission 12820)
CTTCTCTTAATTTAAGTGTCATCCTGACGCNGGAGGNGGAAGGATCCTTGCAGTGAAGATCCAACCGGAATCACGGCCTATTGAATAAAACCCTCTGAATGACCTTCACTTTCAACAGAGCGAACACCTTTTACCCCCCGCCTTCTCACACAAATCTGATAATAAGACTTCGGATTAATAGCAAGAGCCATCCGCTTGTAGATATATTAGCTCTTTTCTAAAAACTGTTTGTACTTCCAATCTAGAGCGTCTTTATCGGGGTAATTCCCTTTCTGATGAGGCAGAATGAGCGGGGAACCATTCAGACTCTGTAGACCATACTTTAAGGTTGGGCCATCTTCTTCTTCCAAGACATCTTCTCGAACTTTGATTTTATAGTCTGGAGTGACGCCCAAAATAAAACTATCGAAAGCAGCGTGATGCAGTTTGCAAAGGGAAAGTCCATTATTGACCGTAACTTCACTTTTGACCTCTCTATCAGGAATGATATGTGCCGCATCGAGCAACTCACGATGTTTCAATCGACAGAAGGCGCATTGGGATCGATAAGCCCGCAAGACCTTCTCCCTGAATTCGCGCTGGTGTAAACGGACTTTGGTTGTAGTGGTAATATAAGCTCGTCTCCCTATCACATCTTCGGAAACTTTTCTATCGGATTCAGATTGGATGTCATAAAGAGACATGTCATCCACAGCGATCGTGAAGGTAAGGTTTTGTGGATCATCTCCAATAATAAAGACCGGCCACACAGCGAGATATTTTCCAGGAACGATGCCATGAAAATAAACCAGGGGCTTTTCTTGCTCCATCACCTTTCTTAGACCAACATTATCTGGGTGGCTGGGATCCGTCCCTCTGTACTTATAAAGGAGAAAACCGTCTTCGGAATATTGATCTTGATAGGGAGAATTAGGTGTGGTAGTGATCGTCAGTGGCAGATCCATTAAACGGGGTTTAAATATCCCCTGGGGAGAAACCAGGGGAACCCGCTGACCTTTGAATTGGAAACCCTTTTGCAACAGATCGCGTGGAAGCACATCTCCATGGATTTCCACCTGATCCTGAAGCCAATTAAAAGTAGCAACTCGAATTGCTATATCATTAATCATAAATATGAGTTCGCCAAATAATTGAGGAAAACTCGCCTCAAAATCTAAGTATAGCACTTTCATTACCTGTCTACATCAACCTGATTAAGTTGTAAAGTGGCAAACCTTGATTCGCCTCATGTTTTGATCGCAATATCTATTTTCAAGAAGAATATTTATCTAAAATAACCAGACCTCAGAGATTGAGGGTCGCTCCCTTAGGAATCATCCGAGGTCTATGACCCCCCGCATTGCACCTCATCCCCGCGCGTGATAGAATAACTAGGCGAAAAGTCAGCGAAAAAAGCACGGGAGAATACGTTATGTCCGACATGGTCGAAGTGGTCATTGACAGCATCCGGGTCAGTTTGATGTCCCAGCAGCGGGTGATCATCCTGCGCGAGATGGGCTCGGAGCGCTACCTGCCGATCATGGTCGGCATCTACGAAGCCGAGCACCTGACCCTGGCCATGCAGAACGTGGAGGTCTCCCGTCCCCTGACCTACGACCTGTTCGTGAACATGCTCGAAACCCTGGGCGCCGAGGTGATCCACGTCGAGGTGGTCGCCCTGCGCAATGAAACCTACTACGGCAACATCGTGGTCAACATCAACGGCACGATGCACAACATCGACTCCCGCCCCTCCGACGCCATGAACCTGGCCGTGCGTCTGGACGTGCCCATCTTCGCCTCCCGCGAGGTGCTGGATGAGGCCGGCCTGGTCCCCGAAGAGGACCTCTCCGAGGAAGGCCTGGAGGGCGAAACGGAAGTGGAAAGCGAACGGCTGTCCGTCTTCGAGGACTACCTGGACCAGATCAAAGGCGAAGGGGGCGAAGAGATCCTGGAGGAAGAAGACGAGGATGACGACGCCTCTGAAGAAGAGCAGGACGAAGGCGAAGCGCCCGATGAGGAAGATGAGGGCGAAGAAGAGTAATCCCTTCCCTGAAGCGGAAATTCTCTGACATCCCCTCCGCCGGCCCGGCAGGGAAGCAGCACCACCCGCCGCCGGCGGTATTTTCTTTAAGTTTAAGGTTGAATCCTTTGTCCTCTCCCGCGCTTGGTGTACAATAGAAAAACCAAGCAAACTAAACTCAGCCACCCTATCTTACCTATGACTGAAGCCGTCTCATTTGACAACATCCCCGAATCCTCCGGACCGACCATGGTCCCCCACAGCCGGGAGGCCGAAGAGGCCGTCCTGGGCGCTGTGCTCATCAACCCCGAAGCCTATTACGACGTGGCCCAGTTCCTGCAGGGGGAGGACTTTTACATCCACCGCCACCGCTGGATCTGGGAGGCCTTCGTCCATCTCCACGAAAGCAACGAGGCCATCGACTTTGTGACCGTGACCGAAGAGCTGGACCAGATGGGACACCTGGGGGATGTGGGCGGCCCGGCCTACGTCACGAAACTGATCAACAACGTGCCCTCCTCGCTGCACGCCGAGGCCTACGGGCGGCGCGTGGAGGAGACCGCCATCCGGCGCCGGATGCTGGAGGCCGCCAACCAAATCGCCAAGCTGGCCTACGAGGAAAACGTCAGCCTGGAGACGGTGATGGACGACTCCGAGAAAGCGGTCTTCAACGTCAGCGAGCGCCGGCTGACCCGGGACCTGAAGCCGATCCAATCCGTGCTCAGCGATTACTTCGACCGCATCGAGGAGCTCTCCCAGCGGGACGATGAGCTGGTGGGGGTGCCGACCGGGTTCATCGACATCGACAAGATGCTGGGCGGGCTGCAGCCGTCAGACCTCTTGATCATCGCCGGGCGCCCGGGGATGGGCAAGACCGGCTTCTGCATCTCCGCCGCCAAAAACGCGGCCCTGACCCACAAGAAGCACGTGGCCATCTTCTCCCTGGAGATGTCCAACGAACAGCTGGTGCAGCGCCTGATCGCCCAGGAGACGGGGATCGACTCCACCCAGCTGCGCTCCGGGAAATTGGATCCGGACCAGTGGCCGCTGTTCACGCAGGCCATCGAGGTCCTGAACGACACGCATATCTTCCTGGACGACACCCCGGCCCTGACCCCGCTGCAGCTGCGCACCAAGTGCCGCCGCCTGCACCTGGAGCACCACCTGGACCTGGTCATCGTCGATTACCTGCAGCTGATGACGGGCGACATGCGGACCGACAACCGCGTCCAGGAGGTCTCGGCGATCTCCCGCAACCTGAAAATATTAGCCCGGGAATTGAACGTGCCGGTGCTGGCCGCGGCCCAGCTCTCGCGGGCCGTGGAGCAGCGCTCCGACAAGCGCCCGGTGCTCAGCGACCTGCGCGAATCGGGCAGCCTGGAGCAGGACGCGGACATCGTGATGTTCATCTACCGCCCGGAATTATACGAGGAAGACACCCTGCACCAGAACCTGGCCGAGATCATCGTCGCCAAACACCGCAACGGGCCCACGGGCGAGGTGCAGCTGGTCTTCCGCAAGAACCTGGCCAAATTTGAAAACGCGGCCCGGCATGAAGTCGACCTCTCCCAGGTGGCATAACACCGAGGTGTACAGCGCATGACCTTTGAAGGATTCCCCTCCGGAAAAATCAACTTCACCAGGATCCCCTCCCTCTTTTTCCGGGAGCTGCTGCCGGAGATCGACAGCCTGGAGGAATTGAAAGTCACCCTGTATGCCCTGTGGCAGGTGACGCGCATGGAAGGGGAGACCCGCTACCTGCGCCTGGACGACTTCAGCAGCGACCCGACCTTCATGGAAGGCATGGGGAAGACAGCAGAGGACGCCCAGCAAGCCCTGGAGGAGGGACTGGCCCGGGCTGTGGCAAGGGGCACGCTGATGCGGGTGGATTTCGACCACCGGGGCGAAAAGACCGCGGTGTATTTCTTCAACTCTCCCAAGGGGCGGGCTGCCGTCAAGGCCGCCGAGGACGAGTCCTGGCAGCCGCCGGACCGGGAAGGGCCGAGCACGACCCTGGACATCGAGCAGCCCAACATCTACCAGCTTTACGAGGAGAACATCGGGCCCATCACGCCGCTGGTAGCGGACCTGCTGCGGGACGCGGAGGAGCAGTATCCCGAGAACTGGATCCGCCAGGCCTTTGAGATCGCCGTGGAGAACAACGTCCGGAAGTGGAAATATATCGAAGCTATTTTACGCAGCTGGCAAGAAGAGGGACGAGATGACCGAAGAGATCAACGATATTCTGAAAAGAGCCGCCGGGAATATCTCGAAGACGAGTTCGCAGACTTCATCGAAGACTGAACGGGCCGCGCAGGACACGCCCGGGGACCCGGCCTGCGAGATCTGCGGGGGCCTGGGATACATCCGCAAGGACGTGCCGGTGGGACACCCCGAGTTCGGGAAGATCTTCCCCTGCAAATGCCGCCGGGGGCAGTTCAAGCGCAAGGTGCGCCAGGACCTGTACAAGATGAGCGACCTGGAGGAACTCTCCCATTTGACCTTCGAGAACTTCAAACCCCGGGGGCAGATCGGGATCGGGCCGGCCCAGGCTGACTCCCTGGAGCAGGCCTTCAACCACGCCCGGCGCTTCGCCCGCCAGCAAAAAGGATGGCTGCTGCTGCAGGGCCGCTACGGGTGCGGGAAAACGCACCTGGCCGCCGCGGCCGCCAATTTCGCGGTGGATATGGGCGTGCCCACCCTGTTCATCACCGTCCCCGACCTGCTGGATTCGCTGCGCTTCTCCTACAACGACCCCAAAGCGCCCTTCGAAAAGCGCTTCAAGGAAATCCGCTCCTCGCCCCTGCTGGTGATGGACGATTTCGGGACGGAGAACGCCACCAACTGGGCCCAGGAGAAGCTCTTCCAGATCCTGAACCACCGCTACATCAACGAGCTCCCCCTCCTGGTGACCACCAACCTGGCCCTGGACCAGATGGAAGGGCGGATCAGCTCCCGCCTGCAGGACCCGGAGCTGGTGACCTCGGTGAAGATCCTGGCCCCCGATTACCGGCGGCCGATGGACGACACCGGGCATCCGGCGCTGTCCTCGCTGGGACTGCTGGGGGAACGGACCTTCGGGAACTTCAACCTGCGCAAGAACGAAAACCTGGAAGCGGACGAGCGCAAACGGCTGGAAAGGGCTTTTCACGCGGCGCGGGAATTCTCGGAAAATCCCCGGGGCTGGCTGGTCTTCATGGGCAAATACGCCAGCGGGAAAACCCACCTGGCGGCGTCCATCGCCAACTACCGGGCCGGGAAAGGCGTCCCGCCCCTGTTCGTGATGGTCCCCGACCTGCTGGACCACCTGCGGGCCACCTTCAACCCGGACAGCGCGGTGAGCTACGACCGGCGCTTCGACCAGGTCAAAACCACGCCCCTGCTGGTGCTGGACGACCTGGGCACGCAGTCCATGACCCCCTGGGTGAAGGAAAAACTCTACCAGCTCTTCAACTACCGCTACAACGCGGAGCTGCCCACGGTGATCACCACCTCGGACAAGCTGAGCGAGATCGACCCCCGCATCCGGAGCCGGATGCTGGACCAGCGCATCTGCCGCATCCACGCCCTGACCGTGCCGCCCTACCGGGGCGGGAAACGCCGGCGCTGACCGGACCCCCCGATCGCAGATTTCACATTAACCCATACCCCGAATTCTCATCCCTCCGGGACCTTAAGGCACACTCGTCCTTCACACCCCGGAGCGCCATCCACAAAAAGCGCAGGACCCCTTGCGGGAATCCGGCTGAAGGGTTATACTATCCCCGCCTTATATCCTACATACAGGTAGCAATTATGAGATTTCAGAAGACCACCGAATATGCCATCCGGGCCATGGTCTACCTGGCCAAACACCCCGACCAGCGATTGTCGACGCGCGCCCTGCATGAAGCCCTGGACATCCCCTACAAATACCTGGGGCGGTTGATGAGCAGGTTGGCGGAGGCAGGATTGGTATCCGTGGAACACGGGAAGCACGGCGGGTACCAGATCAGCGAGAACCGGGATTCGATCTACCTGTACCAGATCGCGGAGGAGGTGGAAGGCCTGGAAGACTACGAGCGCTGCATCCTGGGCTTCCCGGACTGCTCGGATGAGCACCCCTGCGCCCTGCACGACCGCTGGGTGACCCACCGGGAAAGCATCAAAGCCATGCTCTATGAAACCACGCTGGCTGATTTAGAAGATGAACCCACCAAGCAGCCCTGAATTTTTTTATCCCTATATGCTACTTTCAGGTAGTATTTCAACCGAGGAGGAAACCGATGAACAAACCTACTGAGGACCGACAGCAGCGGATCGAGACCATGAAAAAACTGGTCCGGCAGCTGCACGAGGGAGCCGCAGAGGAGGAGGTCCGGCGCCAGCTGGAGACCCTGCTGGACAAAGCGGACTACGCCGACGTTTTCCAAATGGAGATGCAGCTGATCGAAGAAGGCATCCCCCAGGAAAGCATCCAGAAGCTGTGCGATGCCCACACCCGGGTGCTGTCCGGGCATCTCGACAGGCAGGAGACGCCGGAGACCCAGCCCGGGCACCCCGTGCACACCTTCCTCAAGGAAAACAGGGAGCTGGCCCGGCGCATCCAGCAGATCCGCTCCCTGATGGAGGAAGTTGAGGGGCTGGAGGAGGGGGAGGACGCGCTGCCGGTGATGAGGAAAATCACGGGCGCCCTGTACGACCTGATGGAGGTCGAGAACCACTACCGCCGCAAGGAGCACCTGCTCTTCCCCTATCTGGAGAAAAAGGACATCACCGGCCCTCCAGCCGTGATGTGGGGCAAGCATGATGAAATCCGGGAGGGCCTCCAGGAGGCGGTCCAGGGACTGCAGGGACTGAAAGAGCTCCCGGCCGACGAAGCCCGGGCTTACAACGCCCGGACGGTGAGCAAGGCCGTGACAGCTGTGGAGGACATGATCTACAAAGAAGAGAAAATCCTCTTCCCCACCGCCCTGGACACTCTCTCCGAACAAGAATGGTACCAGGTTTACCTGGAAAGCCCTGAAATCGGTTACAGCCTGTACGTCCCGGGTGAGGAATGGGAGCCGGAAGACATCCAACCGGCAGAGATGCTGGCTTCCGCGGGCGAGAACGGGCGGGTGCGCATGCCCTCCGGCTCCTTCAAGATGGATGAGCTGCTGTCCCTGTTTTCCACCCTGCCTGTCGACCTCACCTTTGTGGATCAGGATGACACGGTGCGCTATTTCTCCCCTGGAAAGGACCGCGTCTTCGAGCGCACCCGGGCTGACCTGGGGCGCAAGGTGCAGAACTGCCACCCGCCGAAAAGTTTACATACGGTGCTTCGCATCCTGCGGGATTTTAAATCCGGCGCCCAGGACCGGGCCCGGTTCTGGATCCAGATGGGGCCCCGCAANATCTACATCGTCTATTACGCCCTGCGCGATGANGANGGNTCNTACCTGGGCACGCTGGAGGTCACCCAGGACATCACGGANATCCAGAAACTGGAAGGCGAACGCAGGCTGCTGCAGTACGACCAGGAAGCGGANTAAACACCTCCCGGGGTGGGTACAGTGTTCCCGGGCCAGGCCCGGTTTCTCAATTCACAACCGGCAGGGCGGCTGGTACAATGTACCAGACATCTTGACACTTTTTAGAGGTGCGTTTATGCCCCACAAACACGACCATTTTCCCGAAACCACCGAGAGGATCCGGACCGCGTTTTTCCTCAACCTGGCCTTCACCATTTTAGAGCTTTTCGGAGGCTGGTGGGCCAACAGTGTGGCCATCCTCTCCGACGCGGTGCACGACCTGGGGGACAGCCTCTCCCTGGGGTTGGCCTGGTACCTGAATAATGTTTCCCAGCGGGAAAAAGACGCCCGTTTTTCGTACGGCTACCACCGCTTCTCGCTCCTGGGGGCCCTGCTCAACGCCGGGATCCTGATCGGCGGGGCGATTTTCATCCTCTCCAAAGCGGTCCCACGCCTGCTGAACCCGGAGAGCGTGCAGGCGCCGCGGATGATCCTCTTCGCGGTGATCGGCGCCCTGGTCAACGGGGCCGCGGCCCTCAAACTGCGGGACAGCAAGAACCTCAACGCCCGGGTGGTATCCTGGCACCTGATGGAGGACATGCTGGGCTGGATCGCGGTCCTGATCGTCTCCCTGATCCTGCTCTTCGTCGACCTGCCCATTCTGGACCCCATCCTCTCCATCCTGATCACCGCTTTCGTGACCTTCAATGTCCTCAAGAACCTGCGGGAGACAATCGGGGTCTTCCTGCAGTCCGTGCCGGGGGAGATCGACGTGCGCGAGATCGACCGGGAGCTGCAGAGCATCCCCGGCGTGGTCTCCACGCACCACACGCACGTGTGGTCGCTGGACGGGGAGAACCACGTCCTGACCACGCACATCAACCTGGGCCCCTCCGCGTCCCGGGAGAAAGCCTCGCAGGTCAAAGAGGACGTGAAATCCATCCTGGAGCCGCACGACTTATTCCACCTCACCGTGGAGATCGAATTCGGGGAAGAGGACTGCGCCATGTGCTGAACCGCGCCCGGACGAAAGGGGGTGCAGGCCCAACGCCGCTCCTCGAGCGGCGTTTTTTGTACGGCGGAGGGTGAAGCTCCGCCCTGCCGGCCTGCATTGAGGTCCCGCACACAGCGTACGGGATGTCCCCGGTGCAGGCGTCATGGTGTATACTAGAAAAAACACGCATTTCCCGAGGAGAGAAAGGCATGGCTTCGAAAAAAGAATTCCTGCGCTCCCGCCCCCATCCCTGGCACGGCCTGGAAGTGGGCCCCGATCCGCCCAGCATGGTGTACGCCTTCATCGAGATCACCCCCTTTGACCTCGTAAAATATGAACTGGACAAAGGCACCGGCTACATGGTCGTTGACCGTCCGCAGGTAACCTCCTCCCTGCCGCCCGCACTGTACGGGTTCATCCCCCGCACCTACTGTGGAGAGCGCGTAGGGGACTTGATGGAAAATGCCAAAGGCGGCGACAAGGACCCCTTGGACATCTGCGTCCTGAGTGAGCGCTCCATCAATCAGGGAGATATCCTGCTCAGGGCCCACGTGGTCGGCGGACTTCCCACCCTGGACAACGGGCGGGCGGACGATAAAATCATCGCTGTCCTGGAAAACGACGCCCTGTGGGGGAAGGTGCGGCACATTTCCGACCTGACCAACGCAGTAGTGGACCGCCTGAGCCACTATTTCAGCACCTACAAACTGCGCCCCGATGAGTTCACCGAGGTAGTGGTAGGAGAACCCTACGGCCCCGAACACGCTGAAAGAGTGATCCGGACTGCCATCAAAGATTACAATCAAACCTTCGGATAAGTTATGAAAAGCTCAGGGACCGGCTCCCTAAGGGGCCCGAAAATATTTTATACATTTCTTAAACGATTCCAGGCCGGGATTGGGTACAATAAAAGGGAAGGCAAAGAGAACACAGCACAAATCAAGGAGGCAGCATGAGTGGAAAGAAAACCATCCTTATGAAAAGCGAAGAAAAACGCAGCCTGGCCGACCTGGCAGGATTTTTGAGAGAACTGGCCGATAAAATCGAGCGCAACCAGCTGACCATGAAGCAGGGGGGAGAAAGTTACAACCTCACCCTCCCGGACCCGGTCACCCTGGAATTGGAGCTGGAAGACAAGGACAAAAAAGGCCGCACCAAACGCCAGCTGGAAATTGAGATCGAATGGTACCTCGGAGAGGAGGAAGGCTCAATCAAACTCGATTGAGACAAGCTGAAAGGTCCATCCCAAGCCGCCCCTGAAGGGCGGCTTTTTTTATTCCTCATCCCCAAGACAACCACAAGAACCGCTCCCTTTTCCTTTCAAAATCAATAACCCCACATGGTTTAAACAGGAATGGTGATCGGATATAATTAACAAACAGCCTGCCCAAGAGGGATCTATGAACGCAAGCCGAGAGGAATTCAAAAATACGCTTCAAAACCAGAAAGCTGAAATCGCCAAAGAGATCGTCGACCGGCAGTACTCGCGAGCGAGAGAGCGCTGGGAGCCGTACGGTGACACAGGTTACCAAAAAAGCCTGCGCGACATCCAATATCATCTGGAGTACCTATCCCAGGCCGCTGCTTCCTCCAGCCCGGGATTATTTCTGGACTATATCAGCTGGGTTAAGGTCCTATTTGCGCGGCTGGATTTTTCTCCCAGCGTGCTTCCCACCACCCTGCAGTTGACCCGTCAGGTGCTAGAGGAAAAACTGGCGCCGGAGATGTTTTCCATCGCGAAAACCTATCTGGACAGCGCTGAAGATCACCTGGAACACAGCCCAGAATCTTTGGGGAGTGAACTGGAAGGAGAACGGCCCCTGGGGGATCTCTCCCGGACTTACCTCGATCTGCTCCTCAAGGGCCAACGAGCACAGGCCTCAGAGCTGATCCTGGATTCCGTGGCTGAGGGAGTACCGGTAAAAGACATCTACCTGCACGTCTTCCAGCGCACCCAACATGAGGTGGGCAGGCTGTGGCAGATGAATGAGATCAGCGTAGCCCACGAACATTACTGCACCGCCGCCACCCAATTGATCATGTCCCAGCTCTATCCTCAGATCCTGTCCACAGAAAAAACCGGACGGCAGATGATCATGACCTGTGTGGGCGACGAGCTGCACGAGCTGGGCGCCCGCATGGTGGCGGATTTCTTTGAAATGGAAGGCTGGGACACGTATTACCTGGGAGCCAACACACCCCTCAACGATATCCTATCCACCCTGGAGGAGAAGCACCCTGATCTGTTGGGCATATCCACCACGATCACCTACCATCTGGACAAGATGGGCGACGTCATCCAGGCGGTGAACGAATCACCCGATTTGAGCCAGATCCCCATCCTGGTCGGCGGCAGGCCTTTCAATATCGACCCCGGGTTATGGCAAAAAGTTGGCGCTGACGGCCAGGCCGCAGACGCCCAAGAAGCCATCCGGGTAGGATCAGACCTTGTCCTCCGCTGATAAAGGATAATCAGATGAACAGTCCCACAGACGCTCCTTGTCTGGCTGTGATCTGCAACCCATATGGAGTAGTGACTCAAGTACTCCGGGATGATCTGGAGATCATGGATCAACACAGGGCGTCCTTCCCCTTTCCAACCCTCACGGATCCGGACAGCACCCAGAAAGCATTCCACTTCCTGGAAACCCTCAGAGACCAGGGAGCCGTTTCCAACTGGGAGTTGGTGATTTCAGATAAGGGAACCCTGCGGACATTTCACTTTTCAGGCGGACACATTGGCGAGGAAATGCTTATCGTCGGTTCAACGACTGCTTCCGAAACGGAGGAGCAGTTTCAAGATATGATGCGCATTTGCTCCCGGCAGACGAACATGCTCCGGGAGCAAGCCAAACAAAAAGCGAAGACAGCGCAGATTAAGAATCAAAACGAAGAGGTGATCGACGATCTCAGCCGGTTGAATAACCAATTAGTTTCCACCCAACGAGAGCTTGCCAAGAAAAACCAGGCCCTGGAAACCCTTTACGGGGCGGAGCAGCGCCGGGTCAGAGAGCTGAATTCTCTATACCAGGCAACCACCTCGCTGCTCTCCACGCTGGACCTGGACCCTCTGCTGGAGGATATCCTGGAAGCGGCTTTCAAGGCCCTTCCCCGGGCCCAGAAAGGGATTCTGGTATTAAAAAAGAGATCAGATTCAGACATGAAGGTGAAGACCTCCCGGGGATGGGGCGAAAGGCCTGAGATCGAAGAGATCCTAGCCGCCGCTGGAGATGAAATTGAAAAAGCCCATAAACAGCGAAAGCCGCTGGTCATCGACCGCCCCCCCGGAGAAGAAATGCTGCCCCTCTTCCAAGACACCTCCAGTGAGGGCTCCGGCTTGATCATCCCCCTGGTCATGGGCCAGAAGATCATCGGGGATTTGATCCTCTACACTGCTGATGCACAGGCTTTGGAGAAAGCGGACCTGCAGTTATGGCAGGCATTCGGGGCCACCGCCACAGCAGCAATCCAAAATGCGTACCTGCATGAGCGGATCCAGAAGCTGGCCATCACGGATCCGCTGACCGGGATCCACAACCGGCGCGGGTTCACCTTTCTCGCCCGCCAACAGCTGAGACAAGCCAGGCGGTACGACCGGCCTCTGACGCTGTTGATGCTCGATCTTGACCACTTCAAACGCGTCAATGACAAGCACGGTCACCAGGTGGGGGATCAGGTGCTTGTGGAGGTCTCCCGCCGCCTTGAGGAGGAACTCCGGGAAGCGGATCTCCTCGGACGTTACGGGGGAGAAGAATTCATCATTCTGCTTCCGGAAACGACGAAAAAAGAAGGCGAACGAATCGCCCACCGCCTGCTGAAAAGCATCCGGCCCAGGCAGTGGAAACCGATGCGGGGGAGATTAAGATCACAATCAGCATCGGGCTGGCTTTCAAAGAAACGGATTCTGAATTGGATAAGTTGATCCAGGAGGCGGACCAGGCCTTATACCGCGCAAAAGAGATGGGCCGGGATCAAGTCCAAAGTTGAATTACCTCCTCATTAAAGATAAAAACGCCGTCGTTCAGACGGCGTCTCATCTCATGCCCCCACGGAGATTCGAACTCCGGTCTTGACCTTGAAAGGGTCATGTCCTGGTCCCCTAGACGATGGGGGCTTGATTCTCACCCCGAAACAACAGGGCAAGCGGCAAAAATTTTACCATCCCAAGGGAAGAGGGTCAACCCCTCAGCTCCCCGAGCTGTCCGCCCCGCGTAACCAGCTTCATTCAGCGTCTTTGCGCAGCTCGTGCTGGAAGGTGGCAATGTGCGTACGGTTGAGGAGCATGGCCGGGGCGGTCACGTAAAGGTCTGGATGTTCAATGGAACGCACACTGGTTTCGTAAAGAGGCAAGAAATCCCAGTGTCCTCCGGAAATCAATGACGAAAAATCAAAGGGCCCAAACCACTCCAGGATCCCGTTATACTCATAGACCGCGTTCGTGATCTGGACATCAAAGCGGTGAAACCGTTCATACCCCGCCCGCTTCAACCCCTTGGGTCCGACATCCTGACGCCGTTTCAACCCGGCGCTGTGAATATGGTCCTTTAAGACCCGGACGGCCTCCATTTCCTTGATCAGTGAGTTAGGATTGCGAACCCGCGCCAAACTGGCCTCCGTGACGATGATATAAGAGCTCGTGTTATCGGTGAGCAGCCCCTGCAGCCCGGTATTGGTCACCTTGACCTCCCCCAAAATGCGGTAGCTCGCAGTCAGGATGTGGGCCGGGATAATACGGGTTGTCAAACCGCTGCGGTTCATTGGGACTCCCAAGTCAGGAGCTGTTAACGGGTCTCCCCAGCTTGCTCTTTTAAATGGATGTACGGGGAGACAACCAGCTGGCAAAAAGCCAGGCTGGCCTGGTAAATTATGTCATGTAAACCGGTAAAAGGATATGCTTTTTAAACTTCAGAAAGTCCATCCGCGCGCAGCAAACCAACAGAAAAAAATGCGCTGGCCAGGAAGGATTTTTTCGGATCAATCCCCTGCTTCTTCCACGATGGCAACACCGGCGCTGGCGCCAATCCTGGAGGCCCCGGCCCTGATCATGGCCCGGGCTTTCTGATAGCTGCCTATCCCCCCTGCAGCCTTCACTTTAAGGTCCGGCGCAACCAGCCGAAACATCAACTCCACATCCTCAAGGACCGCCCCGCCTGAACTGAACCCGGTGGACGTCTTTACGTAATCCGCACCAGCTTCCTTGACCAATAAACAGGCCATGATCTTCTCCGGCCGGGAGAGAAGGGCCGTTTCGATGATCACCTTCAAGAGCGCATCCTGGGCATGAACGATCCGGGCCACAGCGAGAATGTCTTTGAAAACGACGCCGTACGCCTTCCCTTTCAGGGCCCCGATGTTCAGGACCATATCGATCTCATCTGCCCCGGCGCTCACGCTGCTGGATGCTTCCACGGCCTTCACCGCCGTCATGTTCGCGCCCAGGGGGAAACCAGCCACCGCGCAGACATCCACATCCGTCCCCCGGCACTTCTCTGCAGCCAGCGGGACATTGACGGGATTGACGCAGACCGAGGCGAAGCCGTATTCCACGGCTTCGGAACACAAATCGACAATCTGATCCGGGGCCGCATCCGGATGGAGGTTTGTGTGGTCAATCCAGCGCGCGATTTCCTTCCCTTCGGGCATGACAAGAGGCTCCGGGGCAGGGGGAAGCTCCTCTCTGTATTCCTGCATCTTTTCTACAAGATCGGGGATGTTCAACATGGAATGATATCTCCTCAGGCAGGAAAGATAAGTTAATTGGACGCGGAAACCGGATTGGCCTGTTGAATCAAACCCCAGGATTCGGGGGGCCAGTAAACGAAAAAAGCCTCGCCGATCACGTTCTCCATGGGCACCACGCCCCAGTTGTGGGAATCGGATGAATTATTGCGGTTATCGCCCAACACAAAAAGCGCCTCCTCGGGCACATTCCACTCGCCCTCATACACCGGGGGAGCGTTGAGGTAGGGTTCGGACACCTCCTGGCCGTTGACAAACACCTTCTGGTTTTCGATCCGCACATGATCACCGGGAAGGCCGATCACCCGCTTGATATATTCCTGGGTGATGTTGCGGGGATAATCAAAGACCACAATATCTCCCCGCTGCGGCTCTCCTAAGCGGTAATTCAACTTGCTGACGATGATAAATTCGCCGTGATGAAGCGTAGGTTCCATGCTCGACCCGTCAATTTTAATCCGGGCGGACACAGCGTTGATGATCAAAAAAAGGATCACCGAGAGAAGCAGCGTCTCCAGGATATCAACCACGACGTTGAGGAAGCCGGGGCGTTTCTCCTTTTCATTGATCTCTTCAGCAGGCAGCTTGTAATCTGGTTCCATAGCAAATGTTCTTCTCTTTCAACGTAAAACGATTATATATTGGGAACGGGCGGGGGGCAAGGGTCCCGGCTCCGCCGTCGATCCCCTGAACCTCCACCCGGAAAGGGTTCTGCTCCACATCCCGGGGCCGCTCCCGGGATCCGGCTTCAACTGGCGCGCATTTTAATCCGGATCGGGGTGCCCAGAAAGGGGGTATGTTCCCGGATTTGATTCTCAATGTAGCGCAGGTAGGAAAAATGAGCCCAGTCCGGGTTATTGACATGCAGCAGGATCAGGGGCGGATCCGTTTTGACCTGGGTGCCGTAAAAGATCCTGAGGTGGTTGCCGGATTTTGATGGGGCGGGATGCCTGTCCTGGGCCCGCTGTAAAATGCGGTTGAGCTGTGATGTAGGCATGCGGTAGGTGCGCTGGTCGAAGACCTCCAGGGCGGTGGGCAGGATCTGATCCACCCGCTGGCCCGTTTTCGCAGAGGTAAAGAGGATGGGCACATAATCCATGAAGCTCAATCTATAACGCACAAATTCCGTGTATTCAGCCATGGTGTGAGTATCTTTGTGCACCAGATCCCATTTGTTGACAACGACCACCACGCTCTTCCATTCTTCCAGGATCCGCCCGGCGATGTGGGCATCCTGGGACCTGACTCCCTCATAGCCGTCAATCACCAGCAGGCAGACATCGGAACGTTCGATGGCCTTGAAGGCGCGGATGACGCTGAATTTTTCCACGCCGGGTTCAACGCTGCCCCGCTTGCGGATACCGGCTGTATCGATGAGCGTGATCGGGGTTTGATCGTACACCAGGCGGGTATCAATGGAGTCCCGGGTGGTCCCCGGGATGGGGCTGACGATGACCCGCTCCTCACCCAGGATCCGGTTCAACAAACTGGACTTGCCCACATTGGGTTTGCCGACAATCGAAAAATGAACGGAAGCATCCGGCTCTTCTTCTCCACGTTCAGGAAATGCCTCCACAACGGCATCCAGGAGATCGCCCACACCCGTGCCGTGAATGGCCGATACGGCGTGCAATTTTTCAAAACCCAGCTCGTAAAATTGGACCGCATTGTCCCGCGCAGGCTGGCTTTCGCACTTATTGGCCACCAAGATCACGGGGGGAAACGGTTCCCCGCCGCGGTCTTCCTGCCGTTTCCGCAGCACATCGCTGATTTCGCGGTCCGCTGCCGTGACCCCGTCCTGACCGTCAACCACAAAGAGCACCACATCCGCCTCGCGGATGGCGATATCCGCCTGACCCCGGATGTGCTCGATGTATTGATGCGAGCCCACCGAAAGGGGTTCTTTGCGCTTCCCGAACCCCGCCTGGGTGGGATCGATCCCCCCGGTGTCAATGATGTCAAAATACACCCCCGCCCATTCCGCTTCCGCAAGCAGCCGGTCCCGCGTGGTGCCCGGGACTTCATCCACAATGGCCAGGCGGCGTTCTGCAAACCGGTTAAAAAGGGTGCTCTTCCCTACGTTGGGACGTCCAACAATGGCGACAACTGGTTTTCTCATAATTCGTTTCGGGGGGTAAACGGATACTGCAAAAGCTACCCTTCCGGGGTTGGCCCGTTGGAAGGTTCAATGGTGACTTCGACGGTTCCCGGCAGGATGGTCTCCATGCTGACGTCGCTCGGCAGGATCTCCACCTCGGGCGTGACTTTGTGGACCCCCTCTTCAAGATCACTCAAATCCACAATCACCCGCACATCCCGCTGGGTCAAATTGTCCAATGTGGGCACAGGACCGTAGATCCCGACATCAACATTGGGAGGTGAAACCTCCGCCTTGAGTCCGGGCAAAAGGCCAATGACCTCGACCTCTCTGGTGATCGTCATATTCGTCTTGATGGTGGTCACGTTGACCTGCACGAGCACGGTGGGATCGCCCACCACGGTGACCCCTTCCGGCAGATCCAATTCCAGGATGGTCTCCATATAATCATCCACCCCGGTTAAATCCAGCGGCTCGGTATTCACATACCCCGGAAGCTCCTCCACCAACTGGGGGTTCTCAGAAAAGATCATCACGGTGGGAGGGTTGGGCGTGATGCTGGTGAACCGGTAGCCCGCCGCCACTTTCCCCTGGGTGACCACGTTGACGGCCACATTTCGATATCCCCCCTGGAGGACAATCTGCTGTTCGACTTCCACGGATGTGGGGTCCAGGTCGATCTCCGCGACCCGCTTTCCCTCACTGTCATAAGGGACAAGAGGGATCTCTTTATTGATGGTTTCATCTGCGTCCGAAATGTCCAGCTCAGCCTTGACCGTATCGATTTTCTGCACCTGGGTTTCCCGACCCGAGACGGTGACCGTCTCAGCGGACCAATTCACCGGGCCCACTTTATACCCCACCGCGGGTTTTCCGTTGATCTCCGTGGCAATGGGCACCTCCCGCTTGACCAGGTTATCCAATGTGATCTGAATCTTTTCGGGGTTTTTATCCAGGATCCGGATAGGACGAAGTTCATCGGGAACCTCTATTGACACGGGTACATTGTAGGTCCCCGCTTCCAGTCCAGAGAGGTCCGCTCTGCCCACCAGGATCTGTTCGTCCCTGATCTGTTCAATCACGCTCTGAGGGGCGTAGACGGTAATTGTCACCTCTTCGGGAATCGGATCGACAATCACGGTATTGGCAGGCTGCTCCACCACTTCAAGCGGAATGGAGAGATCGTTCTCCTGGTTGGGGTTAGCGGAGACCACCGCTGACCCCCAGACCACCAGGGCAAACAGGAAAGAGAGCAGGAGGGTAGTCCAATTTTTTCTCAACCAACGAAAGATATTCATTCACTCATCCCTTTTTAAAATAGAAGCTACCTGCTTGAAGAAAGGCCTTCCGGATGGTTCGGTGGTGAAGAACTCCGCAAGGCGTTCCTCCAATTCATCGGCGGGGACATAGCGGTCGATATTGCCTTCATAGGCCAGAGATATGACCCCGGTTTCTTCCGAAATCACAACCGCTACAGCATCGGTCTCTTCCGCGATCCCCAGAGCTGCCCGGTGCCGAAGCCCCATCGAGCGTTCCGGGGATTCTTCAAGCACGCCGCTGGATGACAGCGGGAGAACGCAGCTGGCGGCAATCAGTGTATCGTCCGCGATGATCACCGCCCCATCATGGAGGGGTGTTTTGGGATGAAAAATCTGGATCAAGAGTTCCGCCGTGACTTCGGCATTCAAGACAACGCCCGTTTCCACGTACTCCTGCAAAGGATCCAGGCGCCGGAAAACGACCAAACCGCCTTCTTTGCTCTCGGAGAGCGTCTGCCCCGCCTGGGTGACGGCATGGATGCTTTTCTCTATTTCCGTGGAAAAGCCTTCCCTTGAAAAAAAGGATCCCGTCCGCCCAATGCGCTCCAGCCCCCGCCGGATTTCAGGAGCGAAGACGACCGGGATTGCCAGGAGCAAGGCGGGCAGGGTGTTGGAGACCAGCCAGGAAAACGCGGGCAGGACCCGCAGGCTGGTCAATAAACTGACCGCCACGATCAGGAAAAGGATCCCGCGTAAATAGACCAGGGCTTTGGTATCCCGCAGCACATAGAGGATGAGGAAGAATATGATGGTGACGAGAAAGACATCCACCACGCTGAGCCAGTTGGCCCGTTCAAATAAAAAAATAAGATAATTAAAGAAATTTCTGATCACCAGTTCATCCTATTCTTCAAACCCCGGCGAGATTACTGCATGGGGCGCAAGATGCGATCTTCACGAAGCTGTTTGAAAAGGAGCACCGTGCCCGGCGGCATGGATTCCATGACCGCGTTCTGCCAGGCCCGGACGCCCAGGTCTTTCACCGTTCGGGCCCGGTATCCCAGGGAATGCCATACACCTTCATGCTGGGCAAGCAAGGGGGGNAGGAATAACAAGGCCGCCTCGCTCTGCAGCTCACGGGACGCCTCCTCGACATATTTCAATAGGGCCTGGAGCCCCCGCTGGAAATTCACGCCTTCTTTGATCATCACATCATCAACACGGGTGATCAGGTTCTCCACCTGCCAACCCAGCAGCCCGACAATCTCCTCACCCGATAAGAGCAGCATATACGCCTTTTCCCCAAAAGCGGCCATGACATCGGAGCGGGTCATATGCTTCCGGCCCTTTGTGTGTTTGTTGATGAACCGGGCTATTTGATCCGTCTGCTCCGGCGTGGCCCGCTGGATATCCAGATCGCCAAAGGCTTTTTTGGGAATCCGCTTGTACTCAGGTTCCGCCTGGGTGATGTCTTCCCAGGCATCCAGGACCTGGTTCCAGGTTTTTTCAAATGAGGCGTCATTCTCAATGATCACATCCGCTTTCTTAACTTTCTCCGAAGTGGGAGGCTGGGATTCAATGCGGCGCTGCGCCTCTTCTTTGCTTATCTCACGTTTTTCAATAAGACGTTTCAGCTGAACCGCCGGGGCCGCCCGGGTGACCCAAATTTGATCACAAAGGGTGTGCAAATCGGTTTCCAGGAGTTTAATGGCCTCGATAACCACAACCCGCTGCTCAGAACGTTCAACCAGAATATGCAAAGCTTTGCGCACAAGGGGATGCACGATCTCTTCCAGTTTGAGCATGGCTTCCGGGTCCGCAAAAACCAACCGGCCCAGCTTCCGGCGGTCGATCTCCCCGTTCTCCCCCAAAACCCATTTCCCAAAGGTATCGATCACATCCTGATATCCAGGCGCGCCTTCAGAAATCGCCCGGTGAGACAACACATCCGCATCAATCCCGTAGGCGCCCAGGTGTTCCAGCATTTTACGCACCACGCTCTTTCCAGTGGCGATATTTCCAGTCAAGCCTATGGCGTATTTCCCTCGCCAGGCGCTCATGTTCCCTCCCTCACCTATCAGATCAGCAGGCAATGGTTATCCTTCATTGTAGTCTGGGGTGGAAAGAATGTCAATTAACAACCGCGGAAAATGAAACTGGACTCCCGTTGAACCCCCTGTAGAGAGAGTCCAGCCTGCTCCCGTCAGTCCAGGAACCTTTCCGCAAAATGGCAGGCCACAGTGTGGCCCGGTGCCAGCTCCCGGAGTTCGGGTTCGTCCACAGCACAGCGTGATTCCGCGATCGGGCAGCGGGGATGAAAGCGGCATCCCGGCGGCGGATTCAGCGGGCTGGGCACATCCCCGGAGAGGATGATCCGCTCCCGCTTTTTGGTCGGGTCAGGCAGGGGAATAGCCGACATCAAAGCCTGGGTGTAAGGATGCAGCGGGTGATCGAAGAGATCTTCCCGATCAGCCAGCTCGACAATTTTCCCCAGGTACATCACTGCCACCCGGTCGGAGATGTGTTCTACCACCGCCAGGTTGTGGGCTATGAACAGATACGTCAGCCCATACTCTTCCTGCAAATTATTGAGGATATTCAGCACCTGGGCCTGAATGGACACATCCAGCGCTGACACCGGCTCATCCAGGACAATGAATTTGGGATTCAAAGCCAGGGCTCTGGCGATGCCGATCCGCTGCCGCTGCCCCCCCGAAAATTCGTGCGGGTAGCGGTGTGCGTGATAATCTTCCAGGCCGACGTTTTTGAGGGCTTCCAGGACCTTATCCACCCTGTCCTGGTTCGTGCCCACCCGGTGGATCTTCAGTCCTTCGGCAATCGATTCGCCCACCGGTAAGCGGGGGTCCAGGGAGGCATAAGGGTCCTGAAACACGATCTGAATTTCCCGCCGGATGGTTTTCAGCTCTTGTCCGCTGAGAGCAAATATATCCCGCTTGTCAAAAATCATCGAACCGCTGGTCGGTTTCCGGAGTTTGAGCATGGTGTGACCCACTGTGGTCTTCCCGCAGCCCGACTCCCCGACCAGGCCGAGGGTTTCGCCCTCCTTGATCGTGAAGCTGACGTCATCCACCGCCTGAACCTGATTCACCTCCTGGCGGAAAACACCTCCAAACACCGGATAATATTTCACTAAATGTTCTACTCGAACGATATCTTTATCCATGGATTCTGTCCTGCTTGATGTCATCTCAACGCTCCCGTCCGCGGATGGCCGTCCTCTTCCTGATAAAGCCAGCACCGCACCGTGTGCCCGGAGCTCAGCTCAATTAAATCAGGCTCTTTTTCGGTGCAGATCTCCAGGTCATTCTCTACCCGGGCACGGCACCGGGGAGCAAATTTACAACCTTCCGGGAGATCAATCAGGTTGGGCACTGATCCGGGGATGACCTCCAGCTCTTCCTTGACCTGGCCCAGGATGGGAACAGAGGCGATCAGCCCCACAGTGTAGGGATGTTTGGGCTCTGCAAAGAGCGTTTCCACCTCAGCCTGTTCGATGATCCTTCCGGCGTACATCACCGCCACGCGGTCCACGGTCTCAGCGATCAAACCCAGGTCGTGAGTGATCAGGATCACTGACGTTTCCATGCGGTCCCGGAGCTCAAGGATCAGGTCCAGGATCTGGGCCTGAATGGTGACATCCAGGGCCGTTGTGGGCTCATCGGCGATCAGCAGCTCAGGTTCCAGCGCCAGAGCCATAGCGATCATCACCCGCTGGGCCTGTCCGCCGCTCATCTCGTGCGGATAGGAATGGGCTTTGCTTTCCGCGTCAATACCCACCATATCCAGCAGGCGGACAGCCTTCTCCCAGGCTTCCTTCTGGGACATGTCCTCATCGTGCACCTGAAAGACCTCGGCAACCTGGCTTCCCACCTTGAAGACCGGGTTGAGGCTGCTCTGCGGCTGCTGGAAGATCATCGAAATCCGATCGCCCCGCATCTTCATCATCTCTCTTTTTTTCAGCTGGAGCAGATCCTTGTCCTTGAACAGGATCTGTCCGCCGACGATCTTCCCGGGGTCATCCACCAGCTGCAGGATGGAAAAGGAAGTCACGCTTTTCCCGCAGCCCGACTCCCCGACCAGGCCGAGGATTTCACCGGTGTGAACTTCAAAGTCCACCCCATCCACGGCTTTGACCACGCCATCGTTGGTGAAAAAAAAGGTCTTGAGGTCCTGTACTTCTAAAAGGGGTTGGTTGTAATCACTCACTGTTAACTGCTCCGGTAGGTATCATTCTTTTAAGCGGGGATCGATAGCATCACGCAGGCCGTCGCCCAGCAGGTTAAATGCCAGCACGGTGATCATAATCGCCAGCCCGGGATAAAAGACCAGGTGAGGTGCGGTGAACACCTGATTGCGCTCTGACCCCAGCATCGTGCCCCATTCCGGGGTCGGGGGCTGGGCGCCTAATCCCAGGAAAGACAGGGCCGCGGCTTCCAGGATGGCGGCCCCGATGCCCAGGGTGCCCTGGACGATCAGGGGCGGGATGGCATTGGGCAAAATCCGGCGGAACAGGATGTGCAGATTGCCGCCTCCCAGGGCCCGGGATGCGGAGACAAATTCCTGCTCCTTAATGGAGAGCACACTGCCCCTGATCACCCGGGCATAGCGGGGAATAGAGACAATGGCAATGGCCAGCAGGGCGTTTTGTAAACCGCGGCCGAGCACGGTGACGATAGCGATGGCCAGCAGCAGGGAAGGGAAGGCCAGCAGCACATCCATCACCCGCATGATCAGGTTGTCCACCCAGCCGCCCACATAACCGCCAATGGCACCCAGCAGGGTCCCGACAATGATCGCGAAACCCACGGTCGAGAAGCCGATAAACAAGGAGACGCGGGTGCCAAAAATCACCCGGCTGAACACATCCCGCACATTCCCATCCACACCCAGGATATGCTGGGGTTGGTCTTCCGGGCAGCCCAGCAGATGGATGCAGGGGCTTTCCCGTTTGCGAATGTCCTCTTTGCCGATCAGCACCTCCTCAGGGTCGTAAGGCGCGATCACGGGCGCAAAGATGGCCACCAGGACCAGGAAAATCAAGATCGATCCGCCAATGATGGCCGAACGCTGGCGGACGATGCTGCGCAGGGTGACCCAGAACAGGCTGTTGGAGCGGTAATCCCGTTGGGTTTTTTGTTGCAGTTCGTTTAATTCCGTTGACATAGTTCAGTCCAATTTAATCCGGGGATCAATAAAAGCATAGGAAAGGTCCACCAAAAGGTTGGCAGCCACGTAGCCGACGGCGATCACCACCGTGAAAGCCTGGACGATGGGGAAATCCCGGGCCGTGATGGCTTCAAAGAGCATCCGGCCCACCCCGGCCAATCCGAAGATCGACTCCGTGAGCACCGCTCCGGCAAACAGGCGGCCCAACTGCAGCCCGATGATGGTGGTGATGGGCAGCAGGGCGTTCCGGAAGGCATGCTTGAGGATCACCAGCCATTCCCGGAGCCCTTTGGCCCGGGCGGTGCGGATGTAATCCTGCCGCAGCACTTCCAGCATGCTGGACCGGGTCATGCGGGCGATGATCGAGAGAGGAATGGTGCTCAAGGCCAGCGAGGGCAGGACCAGGTGCCGGGCTGCATCCCAGAGCACATCCCATTCCCTGGTCAGCAGGGAATTAAGGATATACATATTCGAAAAAAATTCTAAAAAATGATACCGGAAAGTGCCTTCCACGGCCTGCCAACCGAACTGTTCGTAGAAGGGCGTGGGGATAATGCCCGCAGTCAGGCGTCCGGACGGCGGGAGCCAGAGCGGGGTATCTAAAAAGACCAGGGCAAAGACATAAGAGAGCATCAGGCCCAACCAGTAGACCGGCATGGACACCCCGACATTGGCAATCAGCATGGTGATCACATCAATGATGGAGTTCCGGCGCACGGCGGAGACCACGCCCAGCGGGATGCCGATCAACACCGCCAGGACCAGGGCAATCAGCCCCAGCTCAATGGTGGTGGGCAGCCGCTCAATGAGGATGATGGTCACCGGCCGGCTGTAGCGAATGGATTCTCCGAAATCACCCCGGGCGATGTCCTTCATGTAAATCCAGAATTGGACCGGGATCGGTTTATCGAGCCCTTGCTCTTTGTTAAAACGGGCGCAGACCTCGGCGGTGGCTTTTTCACCCAGCATGGCCTTGCAGGGATCGCCGGGAATGGAGCGGGCGATCACGAAGGTCACGATCAAAATGCCGATCAAGACGGGGATAGAGTACAGGATTCTGCGAATTGTGTATTGTGTCATATCTGCCACTGTTGTTACTAAAAACGCGGAGCAGCGCGGTCCCACAAAGAACCGGATGTTGTGGTAGGCGCTGCCCCGCGTCAGGTTACGTTACGGGGACCAGATGAAAGGAGATCTTTACTCCTCCGTATTCATCAAGCCGTCCCACAGGTAGGAGTAGTACTCCCAGGCACCTGTGTTGCCCTCGTGGTATGGATTGGAAGCGTCAATGCCGGCTCCAAAGGAGGCCACGACATCGTAGGCATCAAATTCCGAGCCATCGTGGAACTTTACGCCTTCCTGCAGATCGCAGGTCCAGACCGTGAGGTCATCATTGGCGGTGCATTCCTTGGCCAGGGCAGGTTCAGCACGGCCTTCCGTATTGTAGCGGTAAAGCCCTTCCAGAACCTGCTGACAGGCGGCCAGGGATTCGCCGTCGGTCTCGTCGGCGCAGTAGAGGCTGATCGGTTCTGCGTTCTGCATGAAGACCAGCGTATCTTTGCCGGGATCAATCAGCCGCATGATGGGTGAACCAAAAGGCGGGTTGTTGACGCCTTCCAGGCTCGCCTTGGCAGCGTAAGCTGCTGTGGAGTGCACGATGGGAACCATGGGTGCTTTCTCTTTGATGGCGTTGTTGGCCTCAGCGTACAGGCCCAGGGCGTCGGTGGGATCCTCAATCTGGGAAGCCTCTTCCAGAGGTTCGTAGATGGAGGGGAACACATCGCCGAACTGGGGGTTTTGCTTGCTGAAGTGGAAGTCCAGGAAGTTGGTCGGGTGAGGGTAGTCACCGGTCCAACCCAGCAGGTAGATGCCGTCCAACCGTCCGCCGGTGGACTCATCGATGAACTCGCCGGATTCCATGACCACGACTTCCGCGTCAATGTTCAGGTTGTCCTTGAGCTGAGTCTGGATCTCAACCGCTACATCGCCCGGCCGCGGCAGGTAGTCGCGGTAGACGTCACGGTAGTAGATGGCCGTTTCAAAGCCGTCTTCATAACCGGCGTCGGCCAGCAGCTGCTGGGCAGCTTCCAGGTCAAAGTCATACCAGGATTCGCCTTCACAGCCTCCAGGGATGCTGCAGGGGGTGAAGTGGGAGGCTACTTCCGAACCTGCCGGATAGAAGTTTTCCACGATCCGTTCACGGTCCAGGCCCATGGCAATCGCCTTGCGCACATCGAGGTTGTCAAAGGGCTCAAAGGTGTTGGTCATGGCCACATACATGATGTTGGGCGCGGGCAGGGGGACGACCTCCAGCTCGGGGTCATCTTCCACCGCTTCTATGTCCTCTTCCGTGATATTGGTGACGTAGTCCACCGTCCCGGACTGCAGCTCGAGCAAGCGGGCTGCGGACTCTGTTGACCACCGGAAGACCAGGGTCTCCGCCTCAGCGGACTCGCCCCAGTAGTCATCAAAGCGTTTAAAGACGATGCTGTCACCGCGGTTCCAGGCTTCCAGCTGGTAGGCGCCGGTGCCGACGGGCTGCTCCAGGATCTTTCCGCCGCCGCCGGTCTCAGCGATATATTCGCTGGGCTGAACGGCGAAGACGTTGAAGGCCATCTTGGCAAGGAAGGCCGGATCCGGTTTGCAGAGGTTGAACACCACGGTGTAGTCGTCCACAGCTTCCACCGAGAGCACTTTGCCCCCGTAGTCGCAGGAATCCGCTTCCACAGAAACAGGCTGATAAACCTCTTCTTCAGGCGCTTCTTCGGTAGGTTCTTCTGCCGGAGCCTGCTGGCAAGCGCCCAGGGCCAAGGACCCGATGAGCAAAACAGCCAGTAATAAATAAATGGTTTTCTTTTTCACAGTTTCTCCTCCTTTGAGAAATGTATGTGATTCCTAATGGAGATAGGGTTTACTAAGGTAAGATCGGATTTCCGGTCACCTCCTTTGAATAAGTTACTTCTGTACTAAAAAGTAAACTGCGGATAAAGGCTGGGCAACCGCTTGTTTGTCCCCCAGGGGGGGATCTTTCGGTTCCGCCGCTGGATCTTGACGAAAGGGGCGGTATGCCGGGCAGCAGGTGTATGGTACCTGACAGGCAGGGTGAAGGAAGGAACCTTCTCCTGCGTTAGTTTGTGATCCAGAGACCCGTACCACATCGCTGCCCATCCCGATAACTTCAAATTATTTACCCTTGCCAGGGCCTGTTGAATCCCCCTGATGCCTTATAACAAGTACCACCTGTCACACTTGGCATATGATTATATACTACTTCCCGATCGTGTCAACCCGCTGAGGGACCATTCTTTCCCCCAACTGCCCCACCCAGATAGAGTTTAACACCTAGAATCGGAGAGATTCGCCTGCCACGGCCTAAAGCCAGCTTATTTTTAAATCTACACGAAAAACAGCGGCGCGCCGAATCCCCTCTTGCCTGAGCCCGGAGAACACAGCAATGCCCCTCCCTTCCCGGGCTGGTGAACGCAGCATGATTTCTCCAGACCCAAACCCGGGGGGCGGGTCCACAGCAATGGTCAGCCCCGGGACCTTCCGTATGCCGTGAAAAGGAAGGACTCAATCCGTGGCCAGGCAGGTCAACGTATCAACGATCCCCGGCACGGGCTGGATCTTCCGGTCGATGATATCGCCCATGTCCGCCAGGTCCCTGAACTGCACCACGGCGACCACATCGTACGGTCCAAATGTCATGTGGGCTTCGGTCACTTCATCCAATTTTCTGAGCTGTTCCGCCACCCGTTTATTCGCCCCCGGGGCAGCCTGGATCAAAACATATCCTGTCATTGTCTCACCTTCCCTGTATCAACTATAAGAAACGTAGATTGGGAACACAAACTTAGTCTTTGTCGCAAGGTAAACCACCCAGTACACGCCGGCTACCATTAAAGCTCCCCCGATGACGTTGCCAATGGTGACCGGGATCAAATTCCTGACCAGGAAATTGCCCCAGGTCAGGCTCTCTAAGGCCATCCCTGTTCCGCCGGTGAAGGCGGGGTCAAACATCTTGATGAACAATCCCGCAGGCACAAAATACATATTGGCGATGCTGTGTTCAAAGCCTGCCGCCACAAAAGCTGTGATGGGGAAGATGATAGCCAGGATTTTGTCGCCCGTGCTGCGGGCACTGAACGTGAGCCACACCGCCAGACAGACCAGGAAATTGCATAAGATGGCCAGGAAGACGGCTTCCCAGAAGCCCAGATTCACCTTTCCCTTGGCGAGGCTCAACATCGTCTCCCCTAAAGTCCCTTCCACGCTTTGATATTTTCTGGTCAGGAAATACATCCCTGCCACGAGGACCGATCCGATGAAATTGCCCAGGTACACGACGGCCCAGTTGCGCAGCAGGCATTTAAGAGAGATCCTCCCGCTGGCCCAGGCCATGACGATCAGGTTGTTGCCGGTGAAAAGTTCCGCGCCAGCCACGATGACCAGGATCAGTCCCAGGCAAAACGCGAGCCCTACCAGCAGTTGATTTACCCCGAAGGGGACCGCTGTCCCGGCGCCCTGGATGGCGACCGTGGTGGCAAAAATTGCTCCCAGGGCGATAAAGGAACCCGCCAGGATCGCTAGAAAGAACAGTTTCAGAAAGGGGGCCTCGGATTTGAGGACACCGATATACTCCGCCCGCCGGGCCATCTCCTCCGGCATGAGCGCTTCAACCTGTAGTTCATATGCCATAACCGACCTCCTCACGGATAAAGCCTGTGTGTTTTTGCACCAACCCATTATACTTGACCTGAACGATAGAGGAGAGCCCCGCGGGATGCGGGGAGAAAAAGGGAGCAGACCCGGCGGACGCATCACACCCGCTGGGCTTTATGAGGGGCGGAAATGGGAAAACGTCAATCCTGGGGAGGGGGCTTGATAAATCCTTCCCGCTTCATGATCTCCGTCAAATCCCGGGAGCGCTTGATGAGAGAGGTGGCACGCTCAAAAAGCTCGTCATAGGACTTTTCCAGCCGGGCCACTCCCTGCTCCTGGGCCTTCATGCCCACCGCGGCTGCTTCACGGGGGAAGACTTCCCAATCATCCATGGTGGGCAAAATCCGCTCCTCGTGAAGGTCGTCGCCGATCTGCGCTGCCAGGGCTTCCGCGGCCGCAAAGCACATCTCATCGGTGATGGTCGCGGCCCGCACATCGAGGGTGCCGCGGAAGATGCCCGGGAATCCTAAAGAGTTGTTGACCTGATTGGGGAAATCCGATCGACCGGTAGAGACGATGCGGGCGCCGGCTTCTTTCGCCAGCCAGGGCCAGATTTCAGGGATGGGGTTGGCGCAGGCGAAGAGGATCCCGTCTTCATTCATGCTGCTGACCCACTCCGGCTTGATGATACCCGGACCGGGTGTGGAAAGAGCGATGACCACGTCCACGCCCGGCATGGCTTCAGCAATACCCCCTTGCCTGCCTTCTTGATTGGTGACCTGGCACAGGTGCCATTTTTCAGCGTAAGCCTCTTTCTGGGCCTCGATATCCTCACGGTGGGTCCCCAGTATACCCCTGCTGTCCACCATGATGCACTTTTTGGGGTCCACCCCCCAGCTGAAAATCAGGCGCGAGATGGCCACATTCGAGGCGCCGGTACCGATGAACGCGATCCGGATCTCCTGCTTTTCCTTGCCCACAATCTTGAGGGCGTTCATCAATCCCGCCAGAGTCACCGTGGCTGTGCCCTGCTGGTCATCATGCCAGACCGGGATTTCCGCCCGCTCCCGCAGCTCATCCAGGATCTGGAAACATTTCGGCTGGGAGATATCTTCCAGGTTTATCCCCCCGAATGTGTGCTGGATGAGCATGACCGCGTCCACGAACTCATCAGGGTCCTTTGTATCGAGCATGATGGGCACGGCGTCTACACCCCCCAAATATTTGAAGAGCAGCGCCTTCCCTTCCATGACCGGCATGCCGGCTTTGGGGCCGATGTCTCCCAACCCCAAAACGCGCGTGCCGTCGCTGACCACAGCAATCGTGTTTCCCTTGTTGGTATGCTGATAGATTTTCTCCGGGTCCTCGTGGATCTCGCGGCAGGGAGCAGCCACACCCGGCGTGTACCAGATCGCGAAGTCCTCAATCCCCCGCACCGTGCACTTCAGCGCCGTTTCCATCTTCCCCTTGTAAAAGGGATGCAGCTTCAACGCGTCCTGGGCCGGTTTTTCCGCCTTCTGTAACAATTCTTCTACGTCCATTTCCTCAGCTGACATCTCGTCTTCCCAATCGCACTCTAACTTAAATAAGGGCCAATCAAACGCAGTGTATCGTGATCAAAGCGTTCGCTGACCCGAGCCCTACAAAAATGTTTTCTCCCTTTGCCGGTCAAAGATCAGATCTGCGTCCTGAAAAAAACAGCTGCCAGAAAAGGCCTCCTGACAGCTGTTTCAAAGGGACGGAAACGGTTCTTACCTCTCCAGGTAAGAGTCGGCGTAGATGACTTTATTGAGCAAAACCTGGACTGTTTTCCAAACTGCAGCCTGTTCAGGGTCCTCCATGTCCACATCTTCCTTGGAGAGTTCATCCATGGCTGCGACCTTGTCATGCAGGGTGATATACAGTTCGCCAAGGGGCGTGCTGTCATCCCGTTCTTCCACGATGCGAATGGCTTCCTTCAATTCCTCATCCAGGGGATCAGCGATCATCATTTTCAATCCCGCGCCCATCAGCATCACGCCATAGACCCGGTTCAGCAGGGGGCGAATTTCATGGGGCACGGAATTCGAGACGTTGGAAAGGCCCACAGAAACCGAAGGAGGCGGATCGCCGGCGTACTGCAGGGTGCGCACAGCTTCAATGCATTCCGGGCAATACTCCTGGCACCCGGAGACCGTGAGAACCAGGGGGTCGATGATCAAATCGGGGATGTCCAGGCCGACTTCCATGGCCCGGGGGATGAGGTGCTCAAGGGCTAAATTGACCCGCTCATCCGCGCCCACCGGGATGCCGCCTTTGGCCATCGTCAGGGCGATTAACCGGGCGTCATATTCCACCGCCACGGGGGGAACCGACTCCAGGCGCTCCGGTTCAGCAGAGGTGGAGTTGATGATGGGCTGAGCTTTGGTGACCTCTTTCAACCCCGCTTTAATGCCATCCAGGTTGGTGCTGTCGAATGAAAGAGGGACATCCACCACTTTTTCAACCGTCTTCGTGATCCAGGGGAACGTCTCCTGCCAATCATTTTTCTGCCGGCCCAAATTCAAATCCAGAGCCTGCGCGCCGGCTTCCACCTGGGCCACCGCCAGCTCCTGGAAAAATTTCTCATCGCGTTCTGCAAGGGCTTTTTTGACTTTGGGCGATATGATGTGAATGTTTTCTCCGATAATGTACATGTGCGAACCTCCTTTGAGGTGCATGATAAATCCGCCGTCCGCGGCGAACATAATCTAAGCGCTCATTCTATCCAGGGCCTCCTCCACACTCGGGAAGCGGGAAAGATCCGTGTGAGGCAAAAACATGGCTGAGGTAAAGGCATCATAAAAACGGTTATCCGCGGAAAGTTCAAGGTAGGTCATCCGGTCCGCGATATCCTTAATCCGCTCCCGTGCTTCCATATCGATCAAAGCTCGATGGGCGCCGCGGATGGAGGTGTTACCCAGGAACTGGAATTTATCCCACTCCATGTCGGGCAGCAAACCGATTTGAATGGCCTTTTCCACGTTAATATATTTCCCAAAAGCACCGCCGACCAGGACCCGCTCAGCGGTTTCCAGGGGGACCCCCACGCTGTCCGATAAGACGGTGAACCCGGCGTAAATGGCCGCTTTGGTGCGGACCAGGTTATCAATGTCGACATCCGTGATCACGATATCCTCGCCCGCGGCTGACTTTTCAGCCCAGACGACGACATATTCTCCACCGTGTTCTCCCCGTCGAACGCGCTCCGTGTCAAGCGTGGTGTTGACGCTCCCATTTTTATTGACCACCCCGGTCATGAACATCTCCGCCAGGAGGGAGATCAAGGCGCTGCCGCATAACCCTTTGGGGGGGCGTTTGCCGATCACATTCCAGGTGGGTTCGTACGTCTGGCTGTTGATCCAGACGTCATCGATAGCGCCCAGGGTGGCCCGCATGCCGTGCAGCACCCCTGAGCCCTCGAACGCCGGGCCGGCTGAACAGGCACAGGTCACCAGCCACTCTTTGGATCCCAGGACGGTCTCCCCATTGGTCCCCACGTCCAGGAAGAGCGTGACCTGCTCCGAGTCATCCATGCCGGAGGACAACACGCCGGCAGAGATATCGGCGCCGACGTAACTGGCCACACCCGGCAGGCAGTCCAACACCGCCTCACCGTGGGTGTCCAGGCCGACCTCACCAGCAGAGAGGAGCGGGATATGGTTGATGGCGGTCACAAAGGGCGTCAGGCGGATGCTGGAGGCGGGGATATCCAGGAAGAGGTGCATCATCGTGCTGTTACCCGCCAGGGTGACTTTATAAATCTCCTCTTTCTGAGCCCCGGACCGTTCGCAGAGCCGGCCTATCAATTCGTTGATCGTCTCCACAACCAGCTCCTGCAATTTCTGATCCCCTTCCTCTTTACTGGCGTAGATGATGCGGGAGATGACGTCATCCCCCCGTGATATCTGTTTGTTGTACTCCGCCGCTGTGGCCGCCACCTCACCGGTGTTCAGATCCACCAACCAGGTGGTGACCGTGGTCGTGCCTATATCCACCGCAATGCCCCACAGCGGATCGTCCTCCGGGACATGACCCGGTTTGATATCCACCAATCTGGGAACGGATGCTGATCCCCTCCAATCCGCGCTGTTCAGGATCAGGGCCACCTGCCATTCCCCTTCCCGGAGAACAGGTCCCATTTTGCGGATCACATCCAGATCCGCCCGCAGCCTTTCCACCCCTATCTCCTGACGCAGGGCGGCCTGGAGCCGGCTCCAATCGTCCGTTTGATCCTCCATGCTGGGCGGGGTGATGGTCAAGTTCAGCCGCCGCAAAGATTGGGCGGTCTCCGGGTCATACCCTGGCGGCAGGGTGACTTCCGCTTCCCGGTGGTCGGTGGTCAGGCGGCGTTTGATTTGCTCCTGCGGCGGGACAGTGAGGGAGACATCCCCCTCTACCACCGTCTGGCAGGCGAGGGCATACCCCTGCGCGACATCGTTGGCAGAGAGCCGCAAGGTGCTCCTGCGGCGCACATCACCGGATTCCACTTTAACAGCGCAGCGCCCACAGCGCCCCTGCCCCCCGCAGGGCTGGTTGATCTCCACCCCCGCCATCTGGGCTGCTTCCGCCAAGGTCGTGCCTTTCGGGACCTGAACTGGTTCATCAGCCAGGTCAAATGTCACCGTATAGTCTGTCATATCGCACACCGTTAAAGGTGAAGGAAAAGGTCAACCCGGCCGGAGAGCGTCCCGCCGGGTGATGAGAATTTACAGAACTTGCTTCAAATAATTGGGTAAATCCACCGCCTCACGGGGGCCCACTTTCACCGACCAATCCGGCAGTTCCTCTTCCAGCTCACCGGACAGCACAGCTACATGGCCGGGCAGGACAATGCGCATTTCCCCGTCAAGCTTGGAAGCGGCATCGAATTCTTTGACATCCTTGGCGATGCTCACCGCATCGAATTTCCCTGCTGCCCAGGCTGTGAGCACGCTCATGCCTTCAGCATCTGAAACCAGCAGCCAGGCGGGTGCACCCACACTCTCCACCTCATTCGCTACGCTGAAATAGGTGATGCTGAAGTTCGTGGTCACCAGCACCGGGTCCGAGGGGGAGGGATCGTTGATCTCGTAGATCCCCGGCGTGACCTGGATCGGCTCCTGGGGGTTGGTGAAAATATTTTCCCGGAGCACCAACAAAGGGTAGGCCAGGGCTGGTTCAAAGTGGTCCATGACGATGAAACCNGCGTACTTGCCAATCGCCTGGGCTGCCAGATTGATCTCCCGGTCCAGATCGCCCACATCCCCCGGGATGTTGAGAATGGGATACCCCAGGGGCCGGAAATTTTCCTTGAGCGCCATCCGGCGGGTGATCGTGTTCGCGATCAGCGTACCGTGCATGCTGCGCTGGGCGGGAGAAATCACGATGTCCTCCACCCCCGCATCCGTCACTTTTTTGACCAAAGCCACTGCCTGATCGACGTCATTCGCCTCTACAGCAAGCGGGAACCCATGGTCCGCTGCCAGGGAAGCCATCTCCTGCCAATTCTCTTCCGTCGCGTGAGCAAGGAGGGGGACTTCGTCGTCTCCGAGATGTTGTAAACCGCCCGCGATCTGATCCTTTTCCCCTATCAAAATCAGGGGAAGATCGGTCACCTCGCGAACCGCAGCTACCGCCTCTCCAAAATCTCCTCCATCAGCCTGCACCGCGATCCCGTCCATGCGCAGCTCAATCCCCACATAATCCGCCTCAAAGGCGTCCACGGGCTCGACTCTTGCTTTGATCTCGTCGGGAGAAAGTGAATCCCGAACCCGAACGAAGAGCCCCGAGCGGGAGTAAAACTGCTTTTTATGGCGGAAGAGCACAACCTCATTCCCCGCCTCGACCTGATAACCGTCCGACTTGATCGTGAAGGGACGGACAGGAGGCGCTGAGGCTTCGGACAATTTTTCCTTGGATTCCTCGCTGACGTGAGGGCATTTTGCCAACTCTACCTGTTTCGAGGCGAGCTTCATGGCAAAAGCTAAACATGTGGGAAAACCGCAGTCCTTACAGTTCGTCTGAGGAAGTAGTTTGTAAATCTGAATACCTGATAGGGCCATGGTTAGTCTCCGTGTCTTGGCAGTTAGGCTTGCATTAGATCTTGAATGGCTTCATGCGTGCGTTTCACGCTTTCGGGATGGCGCAGGACAACGAGGTCAGCGCCGGCTTCTACGAGCATGACGGACGTCAGGGACTCCCAGTTCAGAGCCCGCGTTTCCCAATCTCCCCAGGATTCGGGCACATCGTCCCCGACCTGGGATTCTTTCGCTTTCCAACATTCCTCACCCGGCGTGACCAGCATGGGCAGCTGTGTCATGCTGTCCCCCTGCAGGGCAGCGATCCGCAGGCGCTCCATGACGGAATATCCGTATTCAAACCCGTACCCTAAAGCGCCGGTGGTGGGATCCATGATCACGCGATCCAAAGGCATGCCCATGTCACTGATGAGGATGTTCAGCTGCTTGGCCAGGTTGACGTCCATGGCTGTGCGGGCGACGACCAGATGATCATTCGCCAGAGCCGAGGCCACAATGGTGCGGTAATTCTTTTCCTCGCAGACCCCAAGCGCTAAGCGTTCTCCTTTGCAAGCGTTGGAAATCTCTACTAACAATTCATTATCTTTTTCAGGTTGACCGGGGCCAAAGACGATCATCGGCAGCCCGCTGGCTTCCAGGGCAGCTTTCACCGCCTTAACCGCGTGTTCAGGGGTGGTGGGTTCTCCTTCCGCGTCTGTCAAGGAAAGGTGCATCAAAATCACATCCGCCCCCGCTTCCTCCGCGGCCTTTGCCCACTGGCCGGGGTCATCCATGACATCGTCCCAGGTTTCCATCAGGAGTTCCGACCAGCCGTCCGGACGCCGGTCCATGATCTCTACCGCCACGACCGGCCGATGGGGTATCTCTCCTTCAAAATGCAGGAATGGCATGGCTGATTCGCCGCCGATGGTCACGGTCTTGGACCGCGTCCCCCCTTCCTCCTCACTGGCACCCAGGACCACTTCCCGGACAGCTCCATCCCATGATTCAAGGGAGATGTCCACCTCCGTATCGCTGTCAATCCAGGGTTGATCGGGCGGCAATTCCACCTTCTCAGGCTTTTCAGCTTCTGGACCCTTTCCCTCTTCGCGGGCAGGTGGGGCAGTTTGGGAAGCTCCCCTATCTCAGGAAGTCCCATCCCCTCCACGTCAAGCCCTTCCAGCCCCCCCAATTCAGCCAGAGCAGCTACCAGGGCCCGGCGCAGGATGTTGACAGCTCGTTCCGCGCGGTCCGTTTCCCCGGCGGAAGGAGAAGGCGCCTGCGGTGCCGGGGCAGGTTTTTCCGGTTCAGGCTCGACTTCTGCTTCGGGCTCTTTCTCCTGCTTTACCTTGGCTTCCGCCTCTTGTTCTGCTTCCGCGACAATGGCCTCCGCCTGGGAGATGATGTCCTCCGATTTTTCCTCTTCAACTTCCTTCTCAGCCACAACCGGCCCTTCAGAAACGCCCGCCTCCATGGAGGGCATATCCAGGACCGGATGGTTTTTCTCCTCCACCCAGGCCTCTAATTCTTCCACAGATGTGACCACATCGCCGTCAGCGATCTTATCAATCATGCCGGGAACACCTTCCCGCTCAGCTGCCGCTTCCAGCTCCGTGCGCATGTTCTCTTTGACGTTTTTGCTCAACCAGACGATGCGTTTGAACCCGCCGTCAGCGGAGATGAATTTCGGGCTCAGGAGGTAATACTTGCCCACCCCCATCACGCCGGGTGTCTGGACACCGCCCCCCGCCATGCCGGCCAGGGTGCTGAACTTCATGCCCATAGGCGTCATCCCCGTGTCCTCCCGGCTGACGACCATCACCCCTTCCACTTCCGGGATATAGGTCACAATGCACTCAAAACAACCGCAGGCCGTCATCGGGTTTTCCATGATGGAATACATGGTCACCTCTTCCACAGAGCCGTGGGAGGCCTGCTGGGTGTACTCAATCGTCCCCTCCCAGTATCCCTTTTCCATGTCATAACACTCGCCGAGATCAATGGGCTGGTTGGGTCCGGTGGGATCGATGTTGTAGGACGCCTTGCAGTCCAACCAGTTATACGCCCCGCATAAACCCAGCCTTTCCGGGCTGACAATGCAGACATGATCGGGGGCGAAACTCTGGCACAACGTGCAGGAATAGAAAACATCCACGGAGTCATCCGTCATATCCGCCAGGCGTTTATTACGGTAATCATACGCTTCGCGGGCTTCCGCCAGCTGTTCTTCTATATCCTCAGGTTTGGTATAGATGGTGACCTGAACTTTGTCCAGAACGGTGCCAAAATTACCGTGCAGCCGGGCGTGAATGATCTTGCCGAAGTCCTCCAGGGTAAACCCTTTTTCCGCCGCGGCCTTGGAGATCCGGATCCAGGCGATGTCCCGCTGTCCGATATGCTGGATGCCGGAAGCGCCGTTGAGGAAATCATGGATCTGGCGTTCCAGAACCGGTTCAAAGTCTTCCTCCATTTCCCGCCCTGCCACCTGGACGACGATGCCCATATCCATGGAGCCTTCTTCCTCCACATCCTCAAAGCCGTCACCGATGACCTCAATTTTGCCGTCGGTGATGGCATCCATGGGCGCCATCTTCAGGTATTCAAAGGCCCGGGAATGTTTCCCGCCAAATTCCACCCGCATGTCCGCCCGGCGGACGACCTCCCCCTCAAACGCTGAGCCGTAAGGGACCGGGACGGGAACGTCCGTGATCTTGATCTTTACCCCGCGGACCTCAATGCATTTCTGGACTAATTTCTTCGCCTTCTCCTTGTCATTTTCACCTTCAATTTGATCGAAGGGCATGCTGACCACGTGCTCATAGGTGGTCACGCCGGTGGGTAAGATCTCCGGGATCACGGTGTCGGCGATGACAGGGAAGCCAAAATTAATCGCACCTGCCGCAGCAGCGTACTTCAAATCATCCACCTCGCCCAGGGCCATCACGAAAGCAAAGACCCGCTCCCGGTTGTACAGCAAGATATCCCGGGCGTTTCCCGCTTTGATTCCTCCAAAGGTTAAAGCGGACCGGGTGGCAAACCCCAAAGCATAGATCGCGCTCAGGGTGTCCGTCCCGAAAGGAACGGTGTAGGTATCGTACCCGAGTTCAACGCCTTCCTCCTGCAGCTGGTCGATGATGCTCCTGCCGTTGACATTCCCGGACAAGAAGGTCAAAATACTGCGCTGCTGCAGTTCCCGCACAATCTGCACCGCCGCCTGATTAGAACGGGCAGCCCCGACGATGGCCGCAAAACCGGGCATACGCCCATCTACTAACTGAATACCCCAGGAGCGGAGCTGAATGTCATCAATCGGGCCGTTGAGGTGACCTTGAATGACACCCTCGTCTCCCTCATACATCGTCCCGCCCGAAAGCTCAACATCGGGGTATCGTTCAGGCTGCAGGCCGTATACGAAGCGGATGGCTTCGATGACCTCCGCAGCCATGAGAGTGGCCATCCCGCTGTCCAGGGTTTCCCCCAGATAGGGGGTCCACTTATCCTGGGAAGGGATGGGGTGGAGCAGCCGCCTGGCGTATTCCAGGACCTGTTCCAGCTGACCGAGGGTTTGCACCTCCATCCCGGTCATCCCGTAAATCAAGGGCAGGTAATAGGCCGTGTTTGGAAACTCAACTTTGGTGTCCGGACCTTTCTCATCGAGGGCGGTCTGGAGCATAGTCTCCGCTTCAAAGACCAATGCGTTCGCGCCGCGGACCGCTCGAGTAGCAATGTACTTTGACATGTAATGTCTCTCCTTCAGTTCACCTTGACGCCGTAAATCGCTTTGCGGCGTTCTTCAAGGGATAGTTCCTCAAGTTCCAGCATACGGTCGTCCCCGCTCTGACCGAACCGGGTGGGATCATAAGCATCCAGCCCGAGTTCTTCTCGCTTCTTGTCGATGTGGTCCAGGGTGGCCTGGATCATATCGTCTGCGTCGGGGATAAATTCCAGCTTGCCGCCCACCTGCTCCTCCCATTCTTCACTGATCAAGCGGGAGACGATATCGCTGTCAGACACCCGATCCGGCATCCCGCTCACGGGCGATGTGCCGCCAAAGATCACGTACACACCTGAAGCCACGCAGTAGGTGCCGATGGAAAGCGCTTTTTCGCTCATCCATTCGGGCGCCAGGCCCACAGCCGGGATCATGTCCATGTCGTCACCCAACCCCCCTTCTTCCACCATCTGGGCGACCACGGTCAGGATGCGGCTGTTGTCCACGCAGCTGCCCATGTGCAGCACCGGGGGCATACCCGTCGCTTCACAGATCTCCCGCAGCCCGGGGCCGACCTGGTCAAGGCCTGCCTTCCCCAGCAGCAGACCCTCCTTGGCGCTGGCAATCGCGCCGCAGCCGGTTTCCACGATGAGCACATCCTGCTTGAGCAGTTCTTTGGCGACTTTGGTGTGCAGGTAATCATGCTGGCCGCGCGGGTTGTTGCAGCCGACCACAGCCGCCACGCCCCGAATCCGTCCTGAGATGATGGCGTCGTTCAAGGGGCGGAATGAGGCTCGATACGAGCCGCCCAAGGTGTAATTGATGTATTCGTGGGAAAATCCGGGGATGAGCTCCTCTTTCTGGCTCGGAATATGGGTCTCTCCCCTGTTCTGATAATTGTCAATCGCTTCTTTAAGGATCTTTTTGGCGATGGTCAGCGCTTTATGTTCATCAAATTCGATATGGGTCGCTCCGGTGATTTTCACCTTTGGCGACGTGGTGATAACCTTGGTGTGGAAATTTTCTGCCAGACCAACCAGGGACTGCATGATGCACTGCACATCCACCACCATGGCTTCCACCGCGCCGGTCAGGATGGATAATTCCTGCTGCAGGAAGTTCCCCGCAGCCGGTATACCCTGGCGCATCAGGATCTCATTGGCCGTGCAGCAGATGCCGGAAAGGTTGACTCCTTTCGCGCCTGCTTCCTGGGCGTAGGCAATGATCTCCGGATCCTGGGTGGCGGCCACGATCATTTCGCTCAGGGTGGGTTCGTGACCATGGACGACCACATTGACCATATCATCTTTCAGGACACCCAGATTGGCCTCCCCTAGGATGGGGGCCGGCGTGCCGAAGAGGATGTCCGAGATATCCGTGGCGATCAAGCTTCCGCCCCAGCCATCGGAGAGTGAAACCCGGAGGGCATGATGGAGAATATTGTGGGGATCCTGGTCATCGCCTATGTGAGTGCGGTGCAGCGCTTCGACCACTTCCCGATCCACGCCGCGGGGCAGGACCCCGAGCTCCTCCCAAACCTTCTGGCGCGTTTCCGGGGCCCGGGAGACAGGTGCAAGCACACCTTTCTGCTGCCCGAACTGGGCGATGTAAAGGTCCGCCAGGTCATTGGCGATCTCATTCGGGGAGCGGTCTTCGGTGGGGATGTCGTACTCTTCCGCCAGCGTGCGCAGCTTGGCCACATCGCGGATCATGTATCCCTCTGCTTCCCCGTTGGCAGCGGCTTTTAACGTGAAGGCCATATCCCGCCCGTGATCGGAGTGGGCTGAGGCGCCAGAGGAAATCGCCCGCAGTAAATTGCGGGCCTGAATGGTATCAATGGTGGCGCCGCAGATGCCGACATCCCCATCTTTGGTAAGGCGGCAGGGACCCATGCCGCAGTTTTTGCAGCACATCCCCGCCCCTCCGATATTACAGGAAGTCATCAGGTCCGCGCGGCTGAAAGCGGTCTCCAGTCCGAGCTCTTCTGCCCGTTTTAATAATTCCTGGGCTGCGGGATCAATGCTTGATTCTTCAGGACTGCGTTTTTTATTTCTAGCCATCTTTGGTCTCCTCTTCCACTGATAAAGCCGCTGGCCTCAAAGCGCCCATGCCGGGGCAGGGCCAGAGGGGTGATCTCTGATAACGCACTTTCTGCCTGAATCCAACGGTATTTTTGGTTTCCGCATACGCTTCCGTGTGGCGGAAGAAAGCGCTTTCTTTTTGTTCTGTAGCCGGTTTAGATTGTTCCACCGGTAAATCGAACTCACCGAGGTAACCGGCTTCTTCCAGAGGAGCTTTGATCTCCTCCGCGGTGGTCTTTCTCCCATCGTAGTCCACCTCCACCACCTGAAAACCACTGCTCGCGTAGACTTCCTTCACGCCATCCACCTCAAGCAGCAACCGCCGAACATCCATGACATGATGGTCGCCGTACATGGCGGGAAGATCAAGGGACAACGTTTTCATGACAGCTCTCCTTTTTCAAACCCTGGAAGACAAGTTCTATTCCTCGAAGAATGAGTTAACAAAAAGAGGAACCTTCCAGATCGTTTATGAACGCTCTAGATCAGGTTTCCTATGATTTCTAAGTTAAGCGTTTCCCAGGAACCTCGTCCTACACCGATAGGAACTTGATGCGAGTCGTGTAGGGCAACCATCAGAGAAAAGTTCCAGGTGCCCGGGCAACGCGTGTCACCCAAATTTTGCATTCAGTTTTATCACTCACGGATTGGAAAATACCCTGCTCAATGCTCAATGAGTATACCAGCCTTTTTCAGAATATGACATAGTAGATTATCAAAGAAAACTATGATAATACTCATACTTCTGAGCGCCGATTTACCTGATTTTGTTCGCCCTTCAAAGACAAAGAACAGCCTTCCGTTCGCAGCCATGTGATAGAATCTGTACCCGAGAGAATACTGTAACCTTTTCCTTGACCATGCATCTAAATGAGTGAAAAACAAAACCGAGAAGAAGACTTCTCATTGCAAGCTCTACAAGAAGGGGACCGGGCTGAATTCGCCAAGGTAGTGAAGGCGTATTCAGAGAAGATCTACCGCCTGGCTTTGAAGATGCTCCGCAATCAGCAAGACGCGGAAGATATCCTACAAGAAACCTTCATCAAAGCCTACCACGGCTTTAAAGACTTCAAGGGGCACTCTAAGATCTCAACCTGGTTATACCGCATTGCCACCAATGAAGCCTTGATGTTCCTCCGTCAAAAGGGAGAGCCTGAGATCTCCATCGACAAGCAGGTGCGGGTGGATGACGGTCAATCCTATACACCGACTAAAATTGTCGATTGGTGCTGCCTCCCGGAGGAAGAGTTAATGTCGTCAGAGGCCATGGAATATCTCGACCGGGCGATCGAGCAGCTCTCGGAAGCCATGCGGGTCACCTTTCTCCTCCGCGACCTGGAGGGTCTCTCCACACGGGAGACAGCAGAAGTACTGGATATCTCCGAGGCGGCGGTCAAAACCCGTCTTTCCCGGGCCCGGATGCATTTGCGGGAACGTTTATCAGGATATTACGGGGATGTGTTAGATTCTTTGCCAATAGAAACCTCCCATCAAGGGCAAGATGTCCTGGAGGGCAGTTAATATGGATCAGGAAAGAAATTGCCAGGAATTAGCGGCTTATTTATCAGACTATATCGACGATAACGTAGAAGATGAAGCCCTGTGTGATGAAATCGAAGAGCACATTCATGAATGTGAAAACTGTCAGATCGTGGTTGACACGTTGAAAAAAACCCTCTACCTGGTTCATGCCTCCGCAGAGCAAACGGTTCTCCCTTCCCAGGTCCGGGAGCGGCTTTACCACCGGCTGGATTTAGAAGCCTTCATATCCGCGGATGACAACTCCTAGCAAGAAATGCGAATTCATTTCTCCCATCCTGGGGGCCGGGGATGGGTACCCCGAGATTAACAGCAGTTAAAATCCTTGTAACCTTTTCCCTTTCTGGGCATCTAAATAAGTGAAGAAGGCAAAAAGCGTGTTTTTTACTGGTGTTTAATTTGCCTTTTTCTCCTCCTCCCAATGAGGATGAATGAAAGTTCAAAAACCGCCCGTGGTCAAACACCACCATGGGCGGTGAACTTTGGAAATCAAAAACGCGCCTGACAAATGTCCATAAAGGAGTTATTAAATGAGTAAATTGCTAGATCCGAATGTCATCGAACAAGTCAAAGAAGCTTTCCAAGCCCTGGATGGGAACCTGCAAATCCTGTTCTTTGAGGGGGATGAGTGTGAGTATTGCTCTGATACGCAGCAATTGGTGGAAGAGGTGGCTGATCTGACGGACAAGATCAACATCGAAGCATTCCATCTTGATCAGCATCCAGAGGTCGCTGAAAAGTATAATGTGGATAAAGCCCCTGGGTTGGTCATCACCTCTCAAAATGGATCGGAACCGGTGGATCACGGGATCCGTTACGCAGGGATTCCCTCAGGCCACGAGTTCAGCTCCCTGATCCAGTCCCTGCTCATGGTCTCTTCAGGAGAACCTCATTTAAGCGAGGAGACCCTGAATTCTCTGAACGATCTTGAAGAACCGGTGCACCTGCAGGTTTTCGTCACCCCCTCCTGTCCTTATTGCCCCCAGGCGGTTGTTTTAGCCCACAGCCTGGCCCTTGCCAGCGACAATGTCCAGGCAGAGATGGTAGAAACATCCGAATTCATGGAATTGACCAAAGAATTCAACGTCAGCGGCGTACCCGACACATTGATCAACCACGGAGCAGGTCGTGTGGTAGGAGCGGTCCCGGAAGAGAACTTGATCACTGAAATCCAGAAAGCGCTCACTTCGTAATCCAACTTCGAGCCAGGTGAGAAATTATGCGACATAAAAACAAAAAAGACAAATACCCCCACATCATCGTATTCAGTTCACCCACTTGCTCCCACTGCCGGCAAGCCAAACGCTACCTGCGCCGCAATGATGTCCCTTTCAAGGATGTCGATGTGTCACGGGACAAGGCTGCCGCCCGGGATATGGTCCGCAGAAGCGGCCAACAGGGGGTCCCTGTGCTGGATATCGGCGGCAAGATCATCGTCGGGTTCAACCGACGTAAGATCGATAAGGAGCTGGGACTCTAAAAGATAGATATCAGTGAGAAATCGACTTGATTTCCTCCATGAAGATAAGGGGGAAGAGGGATTATGGCCCAAAAAATAAGTCTAAAAGACATAAAGAAATATCTCCCGTATCTCCTGGGAGGGGCAGCTGTGATCTTAATCGTCAGCCTGGGGATTGGGCTGGGGAGAGGGGGGACGGGACAGGCTGCCCAGCCAACGGAGGAGCAGGCCGAAACCATCTTCCCTCCGGCGCAGGATTGACAAGCCGGCCCCCGCTCTGACTCTGGAAGCCCTTGACGGCAGCCAGGTTTCCCTTCGGGATTTCGAGGGCAAAGTGGTCCTGGTCAATAACTGGGCTACCTGGTGCCCGCCCTGTAGGGCCGAGATGCCGGAGCTGAACAGCTACTATCAAGAACACATGGATCAGGGCTTTCTGGTGGTCGCCATTGAGGCGGGGAGTCCGCAGGAAAATGTTCAGTCCTTTGTGGACAGCACGGGAATCGATTTCCCGGTCCTGCTCGATCCCAAGTCCGAATCTTTAAAGGGTTTTCAAAACGCTTCCCTGCCGAATTCTTTCGTCATTGACAGGGAAGGCCAGCTGCGGTTAACATGGACAGGAGCCATCAACAAAGCCACATTGGAAGAACACGTTAATCCCCTACTGGAGGAATAAATATGAAAGCATCTGTGACATGGCAGGGAGATCTATCTTTCAAAGGCACCGCGGATTCGGGTTTTGAAGTGCCGTTAGGGGCTGCACCAGAGGTGGGCGGTGATGATGATGGATTTCGCCCCCTGGAACTCATGGCCCTCAGCTTGGCTGGCTGCACGGGCATGGACGTGATTTCCATTCTGGAGAAAAAACGCCAGGAGATCACAGCCTATGAGGTCAAAGTGGACGCTGTCAGGGCGGAAGAACATCCCAAAGTTATCACAGAGGCCAAGGTAGCGTATCACATCACCGGGAAAGAGGTCAGCGAGAAGGCCGTTGTGCGTTCCATTGAACTCTCCGCCACCCAGTACTGCCCCGCCCAGGGGATGCTGGATCAACTGATGCCCATCCAGCTGGTGTATTATATTTACGAGGACCAGGGAGAAGGCGAGAAAGAGCTTGTAAGCGAGGGGGAATACATTACCCCTGAACAAGGGACATAGCTGGCCGGAAACGCGATCCAAGTCGCCCTGTATTCCAAAAAGCGCGGGGGACATGGGATAACGAGTTTTCCCTCATCACCACACACCCCCTCACAAATTGATCAGCGGATATTTCTCCACACAAATACATCCGTTTGGACCACGTAACGCGGAAAAAGCATGTACCGCTACTGTGATGTTGATAGCATCACAAATCATCCCAAGAAGCATTATTAATCGGCGGTTCGCCTTTCCCTTCCACTCCCGACAACTAAGTTGGCTTTGATCCGTCCCATGACCTCCGGGGTGCGAAGCTCGCTCTCCAACATGGAGGTCAGATAATAACCCATTATGTTCTCTAACTCAGGCTTGACTCTTTCAGGGATCTGAAGCCCTGCAAGCTCAGGAAAAGGAGAACGTTGAAAATGGCGTGCGTATTTCAACGTTTGGGAGGTGATGGGGCGGTATCGGGATTCCGGGAGACGTCCCGCACAGCTTGGGCAAATCACCCCACCGAGGACCCCCGAGAAGAATTGGTCTTCTTCCACAATTTCTCTCTTGCACTCCACACAGCGGAACAATTGGGGGCGAAACCCGACAAGATCCAACAAATGGAGTTCGTAATATCTTAAAACCACATCAGGGGAGCGGCCCTCATTTAACCTTTCCAGGGTAGTTATCAAAAGCTTGTAAAGGGGAAGGTTGGATCCCTCTTCATAGGTAAACGCATCCAAAAGTTCCACCACATAGGAACCATACCCGATCCCAACCAGGGATTCGCGCAGGGATCCATAGGCATCGATCATTTCCGCCTGGGTCAGGATGTGCAGGTTTCGGCCTTTGGCGATGAGCAGGGAAGAGCGCATGAACATCTCCACATGGCCCGATTTCTTTGATTGCGGGTTGCGTACCCCCTTGGCGATCACGCCTACCCGGCCCATTTTCCGAGTGAAGATGGTTAACAAACGGTCCTTTTCACCGAAATCCCGCCGGCGCAAGATCACACCTTCGGTTCGGATGGATCGATGACGAGAAGCCATAGCAAATACCCCAGGAACGGCAAATGTCGCGGTAAAAATATTATACGCCAACTTCCCCTAAAACCATCCCTCCATAAAAAAACCTCCGAGATGATCTCGGAGGTTCGGTGTCGGGAGAGGCTTCCCTACTCCTGGTACACCTCTTTTTTCAATTCCGCGATATAAGGGAGTGTGCGGAGCCGGTCCGCGTAATCCAGACCGTACCCCACCACCCACACATCGGGGATTTCAAATCCCACATAATCCAGTGGGACCTCGAGGTGCTCACGGTCCTTTTTAAAAAGTGTGCATGTCCTCAATGAAGCCGGTTTCCGGCCCTTCAACGTATTATACAAATACTTCATCGTGTTGCCGGTGTCGACGATGTCCTCCACGATGATGACATGTTCGCCCTTAATGGGTTTTCGAAGGTCGAGAATCAGGCGCACCGCTCCATTTGTGGTGGCCCGGTCCCCATAACTGGAGAGGGACATGAAATCCACCATGTGGGGGATGGAAAGCTTACGCGATAGGTCAGCCAAAAAAATGAACGCCCCTTTCAAGATGCCGATCAACACCACCCGGCGGGTATCCGCATAATCAGAAGCGATCTCCCCGGCCAGCGTCCCCACCCGTTTTTGGATTTCTTCTTCCGTCAATAAGACACGTTCGAGATCAGGATGCAAGTTTTCCATGAAAACTCCCTGGATATGATTTGGTTATTCCCCTGGAGAATATACCATACATTGGATTTCAGCGAAGTAAAGGTTTTCAGAATCAAAGGAAACGGTATTGGTTCACCGCTTCTTTCCTGCCTGCAGCGCAACCCAATCCCCATCCTGCCGCCTGGATATGGTTTCAAATCCAGTATTTTCCAGGAGAGCCAGGATCTCCGGCGTCTGACCTTCCAACATCCCGGATAGGATCAAGGTTCCCCCTGTACTGACACACTCCGTAAGATCCTCCCGAATCAGCTGCTGCAGGACGGAGGCGATGATATTGGCACACACCAATGGCGCTTTCCGAACCTTAAATTCACCCCGCAGGATTTCAGATACCGACCCCTGGTGGACATCCACCCGGTCCTGGATTTTGTTTTCGAGGAGGTTGGAACGCGTGACCTGCACAGCTTTGGGATCGTTATCCAGGGCCAGAACATAGGGCAAGCCCAACTTAACCGCTGCAATGCTTAAAATACCAGACCCGCAGCCGATATCGATCATGGAGGATGGGATATCCCTTTCCCCAGAGAGGACGTCCTCGATGATCAACAAGCTCAGCTGCGTGGTGGGATGTGTGCCCGACCCGAAGGCCATGCCGGGAGACATGGAAATCGTTTCCCGCCCTTGATCCGGGACGGACATCCATGAAGGGACCACCATCAACCGGTTCCCTATGGGAATGGGGCGGTAATTTTTCTGCCAGGCGGTCCGCCAATCTTCCGCTTCAATGGTCCGGAACGCTGGTTCAGGGAGATCTTCAATCTGGCTCAAATGCCACAACCCCCGCTTGATCTCCTGCTTCCGGGCCTGGACCCGGGCGTCGTTGGGGATGTAGCCGTAAACCTTTACCAAAGGGGACGATGTCTGACCGTCGATCAGACCCCCTTCTCCCACCCGTTCCATAACCACTCCCTCGGACAAATGTTCCGAAAGCAAAGCAGCGACGGGCTCCGCCAATTCCCCGCTGACGAGCAGGCTTACCTCCAGCCAAGCAGGATCATCCGATTTCATATCCATATCAAAAAGGTGCAAATCTTGGCCTCAACGCGTTGATTTGCACCACAGCTTCCTTTTTATAGATATTGTTAGCCGCTCAAGACATTTTTCAAACGGTCAAAGAAACCCCGTTCCTGAGGGAGCACTTCGCTGTCCATTCTTTCCGCTAACTGCTCAAACAGTTCCCTGTCTTCCTCTTCTAGGCTCTCCGGGATGCGGACATTGACCACCACCAATTGATCCCCACGCCCGTTATTCCTCAAACGCGGCACACCTTTCCCGCGCATCCGGATCACGCTGCCGGGTTGGGTCCCGGGAGGTATTTTCAACTTCACATCTCCATCCACGGTGGGCACTTCCACCTTGGCGCCCAACGTCGCCTGGGCGATGTTGACATCCAGATCGAGCAAAATGTCATGATTCCTGCGCCGGAAATATTTGTGAGGGCGGACATGGATCAGGACGTACAAATCCCCGGGGGGACCATTATTTTGACCTGGTTGGCCCTCTCCTGTCAAGCGGATGCGCGTCCCGTCATCCACGCCCGCAGGGATGTTGACTTTCTTTTTTCTGGTTTTCCGTTCTGTCCCTTTTCCGCTGCACGTCGGACAGGGTGTATCGATCGTCTTGCCCTCCCCATTACAGGTCGGGCAGGTGGTCACCTGGACCATTGATCCCAACAACGTTTGCCGTGTTTGCCTGACCTCCCCCCGACCCCCACATTGAGGACAGCTCTGGGGTGAAGTGCCGGGCTTTGCGCCTGAACCATCGCACGTGGAGCAGGTCTCATCCCGGGTGATTTCAATCTCCTTCTCAACACCAAACACCGCCTCTTCAAAATCAAGCCGGACGCGGTACTGCAGATCAGCTCCCCGCCGAGGGGATGTGCGCCGCCTGGTCCGGGATCGCCCCCCAAATCCTCCAAATCCAAAAAGATCTCCCAGGATATCTTCAAAATCCGAGATGTTGGCGCTCCAATCCATCCCCCCATTGGCAGCTTTCACGCCCTGGTGTCCAAACCGGTCATAAGCAGCCCGCTTTTCATCATCCGATAGCACGCCGTAGGCTTCGTTGATCTCCTTAAAGCGCTCTTCTGCATCGTGGGCGTCATTGACATCAGGGTGGTACTTTCGCGCTAAGTTTCGGAAGGCATTCCGGATTTCATCCTCGGAGGCGTTTCTGGAAATGCCCAAGACCTCGTAATAATCACGTTTTTCCATGAACCTTCTCTACCCGCTAAAGTCAAGATTTCTGTTTTCGCCTGTACATTATACCGAAACACGGGGAGCCCTTCAGGGACATCCCCGGTTTCGTCTATATACTGCGCGCTTTAATCCTCACTCTAATCGTGCCGGACATTAGACGTCTTCGAATTCGCCTTCAACCACGTCTTCGTCATCCTCTGTCCCTTTGGATTGTCCCTCAGGGGCACCTGCGCCGGGCATCCCGCCAGGGGCTGCGCCCTGTTGTTCACCCTGCTGGTAGGCAGCTGCGCCTATCTGCTGCAGGGACTGAGACAAGCTTTCCGTCAATTCATTCAGACGATCAGGATCCGAGTCCGCTTGATCTTTTTCCAGCGCTTCACGGATTTCGGAGATCTTGGACTCGACCTCGTTTTTCGCATCGCCGGGCACCTTATCTCCCAAATCGTTCAGGGTCTTTTCCGCGGTATACGCCATGTTGTCAGCGTTGTTCCGGGCTTGAATGCGGTCCTTGCGCTTTTGGTCTTCCTGGGCATGGGCTTCCGCTTCTTGGCGCATGCGTTCTACTTCGTCTTCGCTCAGCCCAGAGGAAGCCTCGATGGTGATGTTCTGGCTCTTGCCAGAAGCTTTATCCTTCGCGGTGACCTCGAGGATGCCGTTGGCATTGATGTCAAAGGTAACCTCAATCTGGGGCACGCCGCGGGGCGCGGGGGGAATGCCGTCCAGGATGAAGCGGCCCAAAGACTTGTTGTCATTCGCCATGGCCCGTTCGCCCTGAAGGACATGGATCTCAACCTGCGTCTGGTTGTCACTGGCGGTTGAGAAAGTCTGTGTCTCCCGGGCCGGGATGGTGGTGTTGCGCTCAATGAGAGGTGTGGCTACACCGCCCAGGGTCTCCACCGACAGGGTCAGCGGGGTGACATCCAGGAGCAGCAAGTCATCCACTTCGCCGCCCAGGACGCCGGCCTGAATGGCAGCGCCTACGGCCACGACCTCGTCAGGGTTTACGCCTTTGTGGGGCGTCTTGCCGAAGAATTCCGATACCTTCTCCTGCACTGCCGGCATGCGGGTCATGCCGCCGACCAGCACCACCTCGTCGATATCCTCAGGCTTCAGGTCCGCGTCTTCCAGAGCCTGCTTCACAGGTCCCATAGTCTTCTCGACCAGGTCATCCGTGAGCTGCTCCAGCTTGGCGCGGGTGATTTTCTGGACCAGGTGTTTCGGTCCTGAAGCATCAGCGGTGACGTAAGGAAGGTTGATTTCCGTCTGCTGCGTGGTAGAAAGTTCGATTTTGGCTTTCTCAGCAGCTTCTTTCAATCGCTGCAGTGACTGACGCTGCTCTCGCAGGTCAATACCCTGCTCCTTCTTGAATTCATCTGCCAGGTAGTTGATCAACCTCTCATCGAAGTCGTCTCCTCCCAGGAAGGTGTCGCCGCTGGTGGATCGCACCTGGAAAACACCTTCGCCAACATCCAACACGGAAATGTCAAACGTGCCGCCGCCCAGGTCGTAGACCGCGATGACCTCGTTTTGTTTTTTATCGAGGCCGTAGGCCAGTGAAGATGCCGTGGGCTCGTTGATGATGCGCATGACTTCTAACCCCGCGATCTTCCCTGCGTCCTTGGTGGCGTTGCGCTGGCTGTCATTGAAGTACGCCGGTACCGTGATCACGGCCTTATTGACCGGTTCGCCCAAGTACTCTTCTGCATCCGATTTGATCTTAGAAAGGATCATAGCCGAGATTTCAGGTGGAGAATATTCCTTATCCCCCATCACCACACGCACGTCCCCATTAGGCGCTTTTTTGACCTCGTAGGAGACCATTTCCCGGGCCCTTTCCGATTCCGGGGTGTCATATTTTCTCCCCATAAAACGCTTAATGGAATTCACTGTGTTCTCGGGGTTGATCACCGCCTGGTTACGGGCGGGACGCCCTACGATTCTTTCTCCATTTTTATTGACCGCTACCACCGAGGGAACCAGACGGTCACCCTCTGCTGACGGGATGATGGTCGGCTCCCCGCCTTCCATCACGGCGGCAGCTGAGTTCGTCGTTCCCAGGTCAATACCGATTATTTTTGCCATAGTCTAATCCTCCAAAGTTTTATCTTATGTTGATTATTTTCGAAATAATTGCTTTTCATGACTGATGATTATTACCTTCCCGTTACGCTGCCACCCGGACCAGCGCTGGGCGCAAGATCCGCTCTCCCAGAGTGTATCCTTCCTGCAGCACTTCGATAATCTCTCCACTCTCGTACTCATCGTTCTCTTCCTGAAACACAGCCTCATGACGGTTAGGGTCAAAGATCTCCCCTTCTGCATCCATGGGTTCCACCCCTTCCCTCTCCAGCATGAGCTGCAGTTTTTTATAGATCAATTCAATGCCTTCCGCCCATTGTTCTCCCGGTCCCGTTTCCGGCCGGTCTTGTAAAGCCCGGCCCAGATCATCAGAGATATCCAAATACTTCTTGATAATCTCTCCTTTGGCTCGTTCATACATTTGCTCTCTTTCACGCATGATCCGCTTTTTGTAATTTGCGAATTCAGCGCGCGAACGCTGCCATCCATCCAGGTATTCCTGGGCCTTTTCCTCCGATTCGTCCAAAGATGCCTTTAAATTCTCGATCTCCCCAGGCTCAGCCCTTGAAGAAACCTCTTCTTCCCCCTCAAGAACCTCATCCTGGATGTCTTGAACCTCCTCTACATTCCCTTCCCGGGATTCCTCTTCACCCTTCGATTTTGCATTCTTTATATCTACCTTTTTTTTCTTTGCCATGCTTATCGCTTCTCCTCACTTTTGAACGATCAACTCGCAACGGCTTCCGTAAGCAATTCGCTCATCAGGTCTGACACGAACCGCACCGCAGAGACCCCTCTGCTGTAGGACATCCGCATCGGACCAATCACACCCACAGCACCCAAAGAGTGTTTTTCCGTTCCGTAGGGTGCCAAAATCACCGAGCAGTTCTTGAGCTCTTCCCAGTTCCCTTCCCCGCCAATGATGATCTGAACACCACTGCTGTCCCGCTCAAAAATTGTCTTGGAAAGCAAATCGTCCAGGACAGAACGGTCCTCAAAAAGACGGAGGGTTTTTTGGGCTGCCGCAGGATCCGAAAACTCAGGCTCGGAAAGCACATTCGTCAACCCATCCCGATATACATTCCCTGTAGAGATCAGGTCTGTATCCTCGATCTCTTCCAGGATCACGGAGAGCACTTCATGCTCCACTTCGTCTTCCGCCTCCCCGATCATGACCCGGAGGGTGTGAATGTCCTTGACCCGCTCATCCTGGTTGATATTTTCCGCTATCCCGCTCAACCGGCTCTGGGGGATCTGCTCCTCAAAAACCAACGTCTGCTGCCTGACTTCCCCGCCCTCTAAAACATAAACGAGCAGGACCTGGCGCCCCCGCGTCGCCAATAAAGCCACATGATTGAGCCTGGCCTCATCCATATGTAATGCAGTCACCAGGGACGCTCCCTGGGTATGATTTGCCAGCACGGAAGCTGACAGGGAAAGCCAATCATCCACATCATGGCGGGCCTGGTAAAACTGGTGGCGGATCATCTGCTGAATGTGGGAAGGCAACTCAGCCGGTCCCATTAACTGCTGCACAAAGAAGCGGTACCCTTCCCGGGTTGGAATCCGTCCCGCCGATGTGTATGGCTGTTGAAGGTACTCGTGGTCCGTCAACACAGCCATCTCATTTCTCACCGTGGCAGAGCTAAAATCCAAGCGGTAATTCTTCACCAGGCGGCCCGAACTGACCGGCTCAGCTGTGTCCACATATTCCCGCACCACCAGCGCTAGAATGAGTTTTTGGCGTTCTGTCAGGGTTTCTGTCATAAATCTCGTTGAATTTAGCACTCTCACCAAGAGAGTGCTAACAACGGTTGTTATGTTAACATGAGGAGGTTTAGCAGTCAAGCAGGGAAAGTGCTAAAAAAGGTATTCTAACAGAAAATTAACACATCGGATTTCCCCCGTTGGGAGATCAGGCGTCCCCGTCCCCTTCTTCCCGCAAGGAAGCAAGGAAAGCCTCATCCTCCGGGGAAAGGTCAGCGTCCTGCAGCAGTTCCGGTCGGCGTTTCCACGTCCGGCGCAGGGCCTGCTCCCGCCGCCAGCGGGCAATGCGCGCGTGGTGTCCAGAGCGCAGCACCTCGGGCACCTGCCAACCCCGGAATTCTGCTGGACGCGTATAATGAGGATGCTCAAGCAAGCCCGTGGCGTGAGAATCTTTCTCCGCAGCCCGCGGATCACCGAGGACGCCAGCGATCAAACGGGTGAGGGCATCGATCAGCACCAAAGCAGGCAGTTCTCCCCCGGTGAGGACGTAATCCCCTATCGAGATTTCATGGGTGACCAAATGCTGCCGCACACGTTCATCGACACCCTCATAGTGTCCAGCCAGCAAGGCCAGATGAGGATGTTCGCTCAAGGATACCGCCCTATCCTGCGTCAAACGCTCTCCCTGCGGCGTCATCAGCACCACCGGGCACCTCGGAGGACGGCCAACCACTTCCTCCACAGCCCGAAAAATTGGCTCCGGCTTCATGACCATACCCCCTCCACCCCCGTAAGGCAGATCATCCGTGACATGGTGTTTATCCAGCGCCCAATCGCGAATATTATGAAGGCCAACTTCCAGGTAACCCTCTTCTTGAGCCCGTTTCAGGATGCTGGCGTCGAGGTAGGGATAAAAAACCTCGGGGAAAAGTGTAAAGACGTCAAATCGCATGCTGTCATTCTAGCGGAGAGGATGCCGTTATGCAAGGTCCCCCGTTGGCGCCCTGCACGCGCCTACATGCTTCCATGCAGCTCAGCGCCAGGGGATTTGGCATTTCATGGATAAAAAGCGGGAAGATGAGTGCAACTTAAGGCAGCTTTCCAACAACTTGACGTTCGTTTCCCGCCAGTGGTAAGATGAGCATATGTATCTCAACGGCAGTAAATGGAAAATGACCAAAAAACCGACCAAACGATCCAAACCGTGGCGGATCCTCATCCTGCTCGTGTTGATCGCAATTGTCGTTTACTTTAATCAAACCGTGGTTCCGGCCACAGAACCCCTATTCATCCCCACCTCCACACCCACTCCGAACCCGGAATCCTTTGTCAACAAGGCGGAAAGCCTTTTTGAAGAAGGGAAATTAAACCAGTCCATTGATGCTTACAAAGAAGCCATTTTGCACCAGCCCGAGGATTCCTCCCTTTATGTCGCCCTGGCCCACACCCAGATCCTCGCCGGGCAACCTGAGAAAGCCCTGGAAAACGCGGAATTGGCCTTACTCCGCAACCCGGAAAACCCCCTGGCCCACACCATGAAAGCCTGGGCCTTGGACTTCCTGGGTGAAGTGATCAAAGCGGAAACCACCATAGAAAAAGCGCTTCAGCTGGCAGACAAAAACGCTTTGGCCCACGCCGTGCACGCCGAGATCCTGATCGACAACCAGGAATATGAGGCGGCCAGCAATGCCTCCCTGCGGGCCCTGGAACTGGGCCCAGAACTCCTGGAAACCCACCGCGCCCGCGGATACGTACTGTACTGGACCGGAAATTACGAAGAGGCAGTTCGCGAATACCAGAGGGCGGTGAGCATTAACAACGCCATTCCCAACCTGCACCTCATGCTGGGATACTGTTACCAAGCAAATAACGAATATGACCAGGCGGTAAAAGCTTTCAGCCAGGCAAACGCCCTCGACCCCACGGACCCCATCCCGGAGTTTGAAATCTCTCGCATTTATCTGCTGCAGGGCTTATATAACAAAGCCATTCAATATGCTGAGTTATCCGTAGAAGATGCCCCCTCCGACGCCATGATGCACGGGAATCTGGGCGTTTTATATGCCAGAAACGGGGAATTCACAAAGGCTTTGCAGCACCTGGAACTGGCTGTGCGCGGGGGAACCACAGAGAACAACGAGGTCGTGGAAGGGATCCCGCTTTCTTATAAACCCCGCGTGATCGAGATCTTTTCCTCTTACAGCCTGACCTTGGCCCGCACGGATCAATGTGAACAGGCTGTCCCCATTTTCCAAACCATGCTCAGCCAGGTAGGGGAAAACGAGATCGCCGTCGCCAACGCCAACGAGGGCTTGAAAATCTGCCAGGAAAGCCTAGAACAAAGCACCCCCTGAGCGCTCACTTACTTCCCCTGCGCATCTGAACCGCTATTAAATAGCGCAGATACCCAACAACGCGGACAGTTACCTATTTATATGGATCAAAAACTGCGAGGAAAACGACCCACATACCGCCAAGACACATCTGACCTGAATCTGCTCAAGATCGGGGTTCTGTTCACAATGATCCTGGGCGGCTTGTGGTTTGCCTCTGAGGTGTACAAAGATGACGGCCGTTTTGAGCCTCTTTTCATGCCCACACCGACAGCTACCCGGACCGTAAATTCCCTCCGCCAGGAGGCGGAAGCGTACTTTGAAGCGGGGAAAATTTACATCCCCGACGATGATGACGAGACCACNGACGACAAAGACGCGATCGATGTCTACCGGGAGGTCTTGGAACTCCACCCTGAGGACGCGTTGGTGAGAGCGGAACTTGCCCGCCTGCTGACATACTCCTCCAGTTTGCTCTCCACCACAGAGGAGCGCTCCCAGCGCCTGGCACTTGCCCGCCAGGAGATCGAGCGGGCGGTTCAGGACGCTCCTGATAACAGCACGGTGCAGGCCATACGCGCTTTGGTCCTGGATTGGAGCGCTACCTCCACAGCCGCCAACGCGGAAGAACAACAAGCCTGGCTGGCTGAGGCCGAGCAAGCTGCCAACCTGGCCATCAACCGCGACCCGAATAACAGCCTGGCCCTGGCCTTTTATGCCGAAGTCCTCCTGGATCAGGGCCAAAAAATCCAGGCTCTGGAAAACGCCCGCCTCGCGGTGGAACAGGGACCGGACTCCATGGATACCCACCGCGTATACGGCACGGTGTTAGAAGCCCTGGGAGAATACCGCAGCGCGATCGAAGAGTTCGAAAAAGCAGCTGAGATCAACCCCAACCTGACCTTCCTTCACATACGAATCGGCGTGATCTACCGGGCGCTCAAAGTCTATGACACCGCCCTGCAGTATTTCGACAAAGCGATTTCTATCAACAACTCAAACGAGGTGCAAGACCCCCTGCCATACATCGCCATCGCCAAAACCTATTCCCGGATGGGTGAATTCTTTATCGCGGCCCGCAACGCAGAAAAAGCCATCCAGATTAACCCTTACAACGCGAACACGTACGGACAATTGGGAGATATCTACGTTCGATCCCGAAATTACGAGGGCGCGGTCCCAGTATTGAAATGTGCGGTGGAAGGATGCACGGCGGAGGAAAACGAAGTGGCAGATGTGGCCGTGGAACCCCTGGCTTTGACGAACTACGATGTAGCGTATTATTACGCCCGATACGGATCCACCCTGGCTGCCTTGAGCCGTCCAGAGCAAAACTACTGCCCCGAGGCCATGGAAGTCCTGGATACCCTGGAAGCATCTTACGGCAGCGATCCAACGCTCAAGGATATCATCAACGAGAACAAAGAGATCTGTGATTTCTTACAAGATTCTTCCGCTCCCTGAACAACTTTGACCGGCCCCCGCCCCCCATTTAATCCCCCAACTTTTGCCTCCCCCTTTCCCTCAGATTTTTATAAGAATCATATAAATTAACTTGTCACTCGCTTGACTTTCACCTGGAAGCCAGTTATCATATTTTTCGCTGGTTAGCAGTCAATATCTGCGACTGCTAAATTCAAGGTGGTGGACAGGTCAGAAGCCGGTCCCTTTTGACCAGCAGAGAGGTATTCATCATCATTTTTAACTACGTTAAGATATTTAGTTTGAAGGAGTAGAAATCTATGGCTGGAAAGCGAATCGTTTTTTCTGAAGAAGCCCGGAGAAAATTACAAACCGGGATGGATAAATTGGCGAAAGCCGTCATTACCACCTTGGGGCCCAAAGGGCGCAACGTGGCCCTTGACCGCAGTTTTGGGAGCCCCACGATCACCCACGACGGCGTGACCGTGGCCAAAGAGATTGAACTCAAAAATAAATTTGAAAACATGGGCGCCCAACTCCTGAAAGAGGCGGCAACCAAGACAAATGATATCGCCGGGGACGGGACGACAACGTCCACTCTCCTGGCCCACTCCATCGTCACGGAAGGCATGAAAAATTTGGCCGCTGGTTTCAACCCCATGCTGCTCAAGCAGGGTATTTTGGCCGCATCCGAGGCTGTTTCCAAGGAAATCGGTGAGAAGGCCATCGATGTCACCACCAAAGAGGAAATTGGCAACGTAGCTTCCATCTCCGCCCAGGATCGATCGATCGGTGAATTGATCGCGGACGTGATGGACAAAGTCGGCAAAGACGGCGTGATCACCGTGGAAGAGTCCAAAACCCTCGCATTTGAAACAGAGTACGTCGAGGGTATGCAGTTTGATCGGGGCTACCTTTCCCCATATTTCGTGACCAACTCCGAAGAAATGGAAGCCGTCATCGAAGAGCCCAACCTGCTCATCCACGATTCCAAGATTTCCGCGGCACAGGACATCGTCCCTCTGCTCGAGAAACTGGTGCAAATGGGCAAGCGGGATCTGGTGATCATTGCCGAAGACATTGACGGCGAAGCGCTGGCGACCCTGGTCCTCAACAAACTGCGCGGCATGGTCAACGTATTGGCTGTCAAAGCCCCTGGTTTTGGTGATCGCCGCAAAGCCATGCTGCAGGACATCGCTGTACTGACCGGCGCCACCGTGATCTCCGAAGAACTGGGGAGAAAACTGGACAGCGCCACAGTAGATGACCTCGGCCAGGCCGAGAAAGTCATCTCCACCAAAGACGACACCACAATTGTGGGCGGACAAGGCGACGGCGACCAAATCAAAGGCCGCGTGGAACAGATCCGGAACGAGATCGAGGTCAGCACCAGCGACTACGATCGGGAAAAACTGCAGGAAAGGCTTGCTAAGCTTTCCGGCGGCGTGGCTGTCATTCGCGTAGGCGCAGCAACTGAAACAGAGCTGAAAGAGAAGAAACACCGCGTGGAAGACGCGCTTTCCGCGACACGAGCCGCTGTTGAAGCCGGGATCGTTCCCGGAGGCGGTGTGGCCCTGATCAACGCCATGGGCGTGCTGGACGACATCGAGATGGACACCCCTGACGCGCAGGTGGGCGTCAAGATCGTGCGCCAGGCTCTGGAAACCCCGATGAAGCGCATCGCAGCCAACGCCGGCAAAGACGGCGCGGTCATCCTGGAAAATGTACGGCGCTTCCAGAAAGAACAGGACGATCACTACCTCGGATATGATGTGCTAACCGAGGAATTCATCAACATGATCAAAGACGGCGTGATCGACCCTGCCAAAGTGACCCGCGGGGCGCTTGAAAACGCAGCGTCCATCGCTGCCATGATCCTGACCACCGAGGCCCTCATCGCTGATGAACCAGAAGAAGAAGATGAAGGTATGCCCGGCGGCGGCATGGGCGGCGCTGGGATGGGCGGCATGGGCGGCATGGGCGGCGGCATGCCCGGCATGTAATCCCCGAAGCACACCAATCAACAAGCATAGTGTGGACCGCAACATTGGTCCACACTATTTTTTTTATTTTTTAAACCCCCATCGGCTTCCAAGGTGAGAACATACACTCCCACCTCCAAAAATATTCAGCCATATTTACAAAGTGTTAACAAGAAGCAGGAGCTTCCCTTTTGACAAAGCATCTCTTCCGTGTTAGAATGCACACGGCGTTAAAGAAAAACGCAATCCGGCTGGTAGAAGCAAGCCAGCTTTTAGAGAGCATGATTTGTTATCGGATTACTTGTCAGAAACACACGTTTTCATTCGTTAGCTTAAATCATACCTGTGAGACCACCCGGCCGGCAACATTCCGCCCGGGTATTTTTTATTCACTCCGCACCTTCAGCACTTCCCTCCCGGACATAGGGTTCGACGAGGAAAAAACTACGAAAGAAGTTGAAGGTATATAACTTAGATTAGGAAAGAGGTAAACATGAGTTCAAACGCATTAAAGATTATCCCTTTAGGGGGATTTGGTGAAGTAGGAAAGAACATGATGGTGTATGAGTACGGCAAGAACATCATGATCGTGGAAACGGGGATCATGTTCCCCGAAAACGACATGCTGGGCATCGATTACATCATCCCAGATTTTGAGTACTGTCAAAGAACGAAAGGACTTGGTTCGCGGCATCGTCATCACCCACGGTCACGAAGACCATGTTGGTGCCATCTCCCACATTGTGGAAGAAATCGACGCGCCTATTTACGCCGCACCACTCACCCGCGGTTTCATCGAAGTTAAACTTTCGGAAGCCAATTTGCTCAACCAGGCCACGATCAACACTGTTAACGCCGGGGACACGGAACATATTGGTCCCTTTGAGGTGGAATTCTTTCACGTCAGTCACTCCATACCCGACACCCTGGGTCTGGGCATTCACACTCCGGAAGGGCTGGTGGTTCACACCAGCGATTACAAATTTGATCCCACGCCTGTCGACGGTTGGCCCAGTGACTTTGCCAAGTTGGCAGAGTTCTCCGGAAAGGGGGTATTGGCCCTGGTCGCGGATTCCACCAACGCTGATAAGCCCGGTTGGACAGCTTCCGAAAAGGTGATCGACGACGGATTGGACGAGGTCTTTTCTGAAACTAAAGGTCGTATCATCGTGGCCTCCTTTGCATCGCTGGTTTCCAGAATGCAGCAGGTCGCCGACGCCGCTCACCGCCACGGCCGCAAGATGGCTTTTGTGGGATACAGCATGAAGAAAAATTCGAAAATGGCCCGTGATCTGGGTTACCTTAACCTCCCAGACGATTTGATAGTGGGATTAGACGAGGCCCTGAACATGAACCCCAAAAAGGTTGTGCTCATGGCTACCGGCTCCCAGGGCGAACCTTACTCCATCATGGGGCGGCTTTCGCGGGGGACAAACCGGCGCTTCGACCTCCTGGAAGATGACACCATCGTCCTCTCTTCCCGGACCATTCCCGGCAATGAAGAGGTTGTGTATAAAACCATCAACCGACTTTTCCGCCGGGGCGCGCATGTCATTTATGAAGACCTTGCCAAGGTTCACGTGTCAGGTCACGCCAGACAGGACGAGATGAAACTGATGATCAACCTCGTCAAGCCCAAATACCTGGTGCCCATGCACGGCGAGCTCCGACATCTGAAACAACACGCGGCCTTAGCGAAGGAAATAGGCTTCTCTGACCAGAACGTCCAGGTGATCGAAAATGGTCAAGTTTTGGAGTTCGAAAACGGCAAGATGCAAACCAAAGAGCGTATCCCCGGAGGATACGTCTTTGTGGATGGTTCCCGGGTAGGCGATATCGGGCCCAGTGTGGTCCGGGAACGCGAGAAATTATCCCAGGACGGCGTGGTTCTGATCAGCCTCATCCTCAATCAAAACGGAAGGCTCTACGAAAACCCGGATATTATATCCAGGGGGTTTGTTTACAAGCACGGGGATAAAGACATCATTGAGGAAACCAAAGCCAAGGTCAGAGAGGTGGTGGACCGATCCCAGGGTGACCTGCATAACGACCTCATCCAGACCATCAAATCTTTCCTGTACAGCAAAACGAAAAAACGGCCCATTGTCCTGGTCACCATGAATTGGGTCTAAAAAGAAAAATGCGAAGTCAAAACCCCGCGGCGGCTGCCGCGGGGTTTTTCTTTCCACACCAAGGAATACAACACCGTTACTATCGAGGGGTTGAATGTCCGTGCTCTCCGATCAAGGGGACAAAAGCGACCGGGGATAAGGCGTTCACTGAGAAGTCGCCCTCCCGGCGCTGGTACAATTTCAAAACCTGGCCTCCCCGGCTTCCCACGGGCATAATCAACCTTCCTCCCTCATCAAGTTGATCCAATAAAGGACGGGGAACCTCCGGCGCAGCAGCGGTGACGATCACACCCTGAAACGGCGCATGCTCCGGAAGGCCTTCGGTCCCATCCCCCTGGATGACATGGATGTTTTCATATCCCATATCCTGCAAGCGTTGAGACGCCGTTTTCGCCAGGTCTCCGTGCCGTTCCACGGTGTAAACTTCCGCGGCCAGCTCTCCCAGGATGGCCGCCTGGTACCCTGATCCCGTCCCCACTTCAAGTACGCGCTCCTCCCCCTGGAGCTCCAAGGCATCGGTCATATAAGCCACAATATAAGGTTGGGAAATCGTCTGCCCCTTGCCAATCGGCAGCGGGCCATCCGAATACGCAAATTCCCGTTTGTTTTGGGGCACAAAAAGGTGGCGGGGTACGGAACGAAACGCCTCCAGGACCCGCGGTGAATCAATGCCCCGCCGGGCTATTTGGCGCTCGACCATCCTCTCTCGCATTTTCTGGTAATCCATATCGTCCTTCATCGCCATCCACTCCCTCTCACTCATCCTATAGATCCAAAATTACCTCCACAGGACCCCGCGAATATCCAGAAGAATCTGGTGCCAACCCATAAAGGACCCAGGATCTAACCTGCCTGCCAACAAATGACGCGGCCCATTCCGGGTCTCACCTTTCCGTTCAGGAAAGAATGTAAGCCAACACCCACTGCGTGGTAGCCAGCAAGGCGTCCAGGTGGGTGCGCTCATAATTATGGGAGGCATCCACGCCGGGACCGATGAGCGAAACAGCCACATCGCCGCCCGCCCGCCAGTATGCCTCTCCATCTGACCCGTAATAGGGATAAATATCCACCCGATGGGCAATCCCGTGCTGCTCTGCCAAAGAGCGCAGCCGCTCATTCAAACTGTAATGATAGGGACCACCGGAGTCTTTGACGCACAAGGTGGCATGGAATTCATCCGAGGTTTGCCCCTCCCCCACTGCCGCCATATCCACAGCGACCAATTCCTCCAGCCCCGCTGGGAACCCGCTGGCTGCTCCATGGCCCACTTCTTCATAATTGCTGATGTGAAACACCGTGTCCTGAGCGGGCTTGCGTCCAGATTCCTGCAGAGCCTGGATGGCCGCCACCAGACAAGCTACACCCGCTTTGTCATCCAAATGTCTGGAGCGGATGAATCCCCCATTAACCTCCACCCGGGGGTCAAAGCACACAAAGTCCCCTACCCGGATCCCCAGCTCCCGGGTCTCCTCTTTGGAACTCGTACGTACGTCCAGGCGGACTTCCATGTGGTCCTCATCCCGCTTTCGTTCCCCGACTTCTTTGCCGTGCACATGCACCGAGGCGGTGTCGATCAAGATTGACCCGCGGACGTCCTCCCCTTTACTGGCGATCACAGTGCAACCTTCCCCTTCGATTGAATTCCAGGGAACGCCCCCAATTTTTGTCAGTTTGAGTCGGCCGCTGCTTTTGATCTCTTTCACCATCGCCCCCAATGTATCCACATGAGCGGTCAGTCCGCGCGGCACTCGGCTCTCCTCTCCCTCCCAGACCCCGACCAGCCCCCCCTTCTTCGTCATCCGCAGCTCAAGTGCCGAAAAGGTCCCCAAGGTTTCCTGGAGAGAACGGATGACACGATCCGTGTATCCGGTGGGGCTGGGGCTGTTTAAGAGATCCACCAGCACTGCAAGTAAATATTCTTCATTGATAGGGGGCAGAGATGTCATTGTCTTCCTCACTGTGAATGTTCAAGGATATCTTTATAAGAAGCGATCTTCTCGCGCCACTGGTCCGGCAATTCGATGAACCAGGTTGAAACCCAAACCCAATACATCCCTCCCATCCCACAGACCCAGATCTTGATGGCAAGAAACCCGGGCATGCTCTAGGTAGGTCACAAACCGGGCATTGTTGACATGCCCCTGCAGGGCGAGTTCCCCGTACCGGACTTCGACGGGTTGGTAATAACGAAAATTTACCATATTCCCATTATACAAGAAAGTGAGGTCCGATAAAGATCTCTTCTGAACAGCATGGGAAAGGATCAAAAGATGAAACCAGTTCCTACGAAAGCCAGTTCAGTTCACATGCCAAAAAGAAACGAATGTCCACAGAGACATATACTTTCCGAACTATGAAAGGATGGAACCCATCCGCTGAAAACATCCAGGTTTATACCTCGTCCCAGTCAGCGTCTTTCCAGGGATAATCCGCGACTTCTCTGGCCGCTTCGCGCACCACAGGATCGCTGGAATATTTTCCCCGCAGTTCGTCTGGCAGCAATGCTGCGATGCCGCGCATGATCTCCTCTCCGATCTCGTCCAGCTGCGCCCGCCGCTCCCGCCCTCTTCCCGTGGTGTGGAAAGGCCCGATCGGCGTCCCGACTTTGATCTTGACCTTCGCTTGATCCTGGAGGCGGAGAGGGAAGATATCCCGGAACCCGGTGAAAGCCACCGGTAAAACCGGAGCCGCAGTCCGGGCTGCAAGGTACGCCGCCCCCGGACGCGCGGGCCGGAGCATTTCCGCCCAGGCGCCGCCTTCGGGAAAGATACCGAAAAGCCCATCTTGGGAAAGCACGCTTTCCGCAGAACGCAGAGCCTCTCTTGAGACGGATCCACGCCGGACGTAAAACACGCCCCACAACTTGGGCAGAAACTCGGCCCAGGCCGGCGTAAAAGCCGGGTTGGAACCGGCGAAAAACTCGATGGTGGGCGGCGCCAGGCGGATCATGGCTACTGAATCCGCGTAGCTGAAATGATTCCCGGCGATGATCATCGGGCCCTGTTCAGGCACCCTGTCCTGCCCCTCGATTTCAAAATCCGTCAAAGCCCAGAACGCAGCGTGAATCAAGCGTTTCAAGGCAAAGCGGATGACCTGGCGGCGAGGGTATTTGACTTTAGACATAAAGACGCTCACTTTTGTTTACATAAAACCAATTGGCTGGAACTGTGAACACTGGATCCCATCTAGCATAATTAACAGGGACACCTTCAGCTTCTTACCTGCTTCCACCGCAAATCACGGCCGCTGATAAAACACCCACGGGGTTTCCGGATAATAATCATACACTGTCCTTCTTCCCTGATACGCAGCTGTCAAAGCTGCATCCCGCTTCTGACCGAGATTCCAGGCGAAAAGGAAAGGGGTATCAAAGTAAGGTGTGGTCAGCTCCAGGTAACTGCCGTAAGGCATCCACTGTTCGCTGTGCACGATAATCAACGCCGGAGCTAGCTCTCGCACCTCTTCCGTTTGAAAAGGCCGGAGATCTTCCCGTTGAATGCCGTACAGGCCGTGCAGGCCCTGGAAACGAACGGGAAGGTAAAAGAAGATGTTGGCAGCCAGGAGCATGAAAACCGCAGCTGTTGTCAGCAGCGGTTGAAGTTTACGCCATCCCCGGCGGGTGTGCAGGATAGACCTCCCCCTCTCCAGGGACCAGCCCCCGACCGTGATGATCCCTGCCGCTGTGAAAATGGACATCCCCGGCAAAGCAGAAAAGTAATAGCGCGGTCCTAAAAGCCAGGAACCCACCCAGTACGCCCCGTATACCATCACTAAACCCGGTAAGAGGCTCCCGAGCAGCAATGCGCGTGTGTTTTTCCGGAAAGCCCACAATCCAAAAGGGAGAAACAGCCAGGACAGCTTACCCCAACCGAAAAGGTCGCTTAATCCCGTGCGCAGGCTGTGTTTGGTGTTCCACCAGGCCAGACGCAGGTTATGACCTCCCTCCATCACCCCGTAGCCCGGGCCGAACCCCACTTTATCATAAGGCCACCACAGGGTATATGGATTTTTGAAAAAATCCCCCGTGAGGGCCCACTGCCACAGGAAATGGAGGGATCCTAAGGTCAGCGCCACAGCCCCTGTCAGGATCACGCGTTTGCGCTGGAGGGTGTCCCCGCGGGCGAGGAGGAACAGGCCGTGGATGCCGAATGGGATGGCCATCCCCACCATGGTCAGAGGGCGGGTCAACCCCAGCAAACCCAGGCAGCTCCCTCCCAGGACCGCGGACAACCAATACACACCCCCTGATCTGCGGTCCTCGGCTGAAATCCCTTCGTACCAGCACAGGATAAAGACCATGGACAGCACCAGGCTCCAGGGATGGGAAAGCAGTGTTCCGGTTTGAATGAGGAATAAAGGGGAAGTCAGGGTTAAACCCGCAGCCAACAGACCGACCTTCTCGTTCTGGATCCGCTTCCCCAAACGGTAGGTCAGCCACACAGCGAGCCCCGCCAAAAGGGGGTTGACCCAGGAACGGATCCCCAGACGAACCCCCAGGGAGAGCAAAGCCGGCCATCCCAGAGGGTATTTTCCAAATCGCCGGCCCTTATAATCCACCACAAAAGGAACCATGAAGTGGTCCGGGAAATCCGGAGAGGGCACGGTAAGGTCACCCCGGGAAATGGCCTGGGCCTGCCACACATAGGCGAACTCATCTTCCAGGTGGGCCATGTTATCAAACACGTTTCCACCCACCAAAGCAGCGGCAATTATGGCAAACAAGCATAAAACCAAGGCCAGGCGATCAGCGCTTGACATGGTCAGGCACCGATCGCTCGCAGCGCTTTAAGGGTTTCCGGATGGAGGAACCCATTGGTCGCACAAATACCGCGGTTAGCGGTCAGGCGTTCCCCCTGTGAAAAATCGAGAGGTTTTCCGTCTAAGTCGGTGACTTTTCCCCCCGCTTCTTCCACTAACAAAGAGCCCGCTGCCTGATCCCAGACCTTTTCCCTATATCCCTCCCGCCCTCCGTCCAACAATCGCAAGTAGATCTCAGCCTTCCCTCCTGCCAGAAGGGCGTATTTCGCCTGGCTGTCCAAACGAACCGGCCCGACATCCACGTTCAAAGCCTTCGTAAAATCTACAATTTGATCGACGTTGGTGTGCCCTGACTCAAAAGAGCGCAGCAGACGGGCCTGCGTGGTGTCCGCCTTCCGGGAAACGTGAAGAGCTGAAAAGTACGGACTTGAAATCGGGGAATGCAAAGGCATGACCCAGCTTCCCTGACCCCGTGCGGTCGCAAAAAGGGAACCCTCTCCGCCTAAATCCTCTTCGAGATCCGCGTTCAAATTGGGGCAGCCCAGGGCACCAATCTGTTCCTTCCCCCCCTGGATATATCCCAAACANACAGCGAATTGGGCCCCCCGCAGGAAACCTTTCGTGCCGTCTATGGGATCCAGAGTCCAATATTCCTTTCCCACGTCCCCCCGGCCGCGGTCAATCCAGTCAAGTACCCCTTCAGGAGAAGCGTTTGGAATCACCCGGGAGACATAGCCGGTAATCTTTTCCAGCTTCTCCGCGTTTTCTTCCAGGCGGAGGACGTCGGCATCCTCCTCTCCAATTAAGGACACATCAGGATCATATCGATCCAGATGGCAGCCCACCACCGCCTGGGCAGCGAAATCCGCCACTGTGACGGGTGTGCGATCCTCCTTCGTGAGGGCTGAAGTGACCATCTCCGTCTGGATCTCCTGGACGAGCTGGGAGGCGGTCTGGACAGCAGTGAGCGCGAAGTCAATTTTTGTGTCAGATAAATTTATCATCTCGTCTACCTTAGCATGAAACCCGGACCCCTGCAAGGTGGAGGGAAAAGGACAGCACCTCAGGGTTTAAAATAAGGGTTCTGGAGCTTACGCCCTTCCTCTTTTTATAGTAATTTTCAGGTTTTTGATATCTGGATCGACCCCGTACCTTTGGCGGCCTCATCCACAGGGACAGCGGTCAGATCGTAGACCATGGCCCCGGTGATCTGCACAGGGACAATATCTCCCACAGGAACTTCGCCCTCAACGATGACCATGCCGTCAATTTCAGGCGCGTCACGGTAGGAACGACCCAGAGTAATCATATCGGTGGTGCCTTCGACCATCCCCTGCCCTTCCATCAGGACATGAAGCGTTTTCCCTACCAGGGCCTGGTTCTTCGCTAAAGAGATATTTTGCTGCCGGACCATCAACTCCTCTTTACGGGCTTCTTTGACATTTTCCGGGATGGGATCTCCCAAGGATTCCGAAGAGGTTCCCTGTTCAAAAGAGAACGTGAACGTACCCACGCGGTCGAACTGGATGTCTTCGATAAACCCTAACAGCGCTTCAAACTCTTCTTGCGTTTCACCGGGGTAACCAACCAGAAACGTAGATCGCAGCGCGATTTCCGGCATCGCCTCCCGCAGTTTTTCAACGGTCTCATAGACCCATTCCACATTCGCCGGCCGATGCATACGCCGCAGTGTATCGGGATGCGCATGCTGCAGCGGCATATCCAGGTAAGGGAGAATTTGCGGGTGAGTGGCCATGACATCGATCAAACGATCCGTCACATAGCCGGGATAGGCGTAGAGGACACGGATCCAATCCACATCCGGTACCGCATCCGTCAGAGTTGCCAACAAGCGGGCCAGCCCGTTTTCCATCCCCAGATCATGCCCGTAATCCGTGGTATCCTGGGCGATGAGATTGATCTCCCGGACTCCGTTATCTCGTAATAAACGGGCCTCATCAAGGATCTCAGCCATGGGGCGGCTGACCAGGGTGCCTTTAATCAAGGGGATTGCGCAAAAGGCACAGGGGCGGCGGCAGCCGTCCGCGATCTTGAGGTAAGCACTGGCCCCCTGCAGATGGGCCTGAATGGCACCTCGTGTATCCCGGCCCACCGTATTTACTTCAGGGAGATGATAAAGAGGTTCAGCGCGATCCCCTTTTCGCAGGGTATTGACCACCTCAAGGATATCCATCCAGCGCCGCGTGCCCAAGACACCATCCAGGCGGGGAACCTGCCGGACGACCTCCTGTCCGTAACGTTGCGTCAAACATCCTGCTGCAATTAACACCTGCCCGGGTTGTTTATGATTGGCCAGATCCCTTAATACTTGATACGACTCCTCCCGGGCAGGTTCGATAAATCCGCAGGTATTAACGATGAGCACCTCAGCCTCGCCGGGTGAGTCCACCGGTGAAAAACCATCATGGTTCAAAATCTGAGCCATGCCATCGGAATCAACCGTGTTTTTCGCACAACCCAAAGAAACCATGTGAAACGTCTTTTCTTTCATATATCTCTACCCTTCATTGCGAAGAAGATCCTCCCCCCTCACTCTGCTGTAGGCTGCGGCGTGAGCGTGGGCGTCGGGGTATCTTCAGGCGTGGGCGTGATCGTGGGCGTCGGGGAAATCGTGGGTGTCGGCGTGAATGCCCCTTCTTCTGTATACACCAGATTAACCACCTCTCCAAACAATCCCAACACGCCCAAATCCCGCTGGTTGTAGATGACTTCCACCGCTGCGGCGTTCCCGGTCAACAACTCCACACGTTCCTCACCATCGAATACATGTACGCTGCCCGGCATAACGCGGCCGTTGAAAGCCTCCTGCCCATCCACGATCACTTGCATCCACGCCCGCTGGTTCACGATGAGTTGGATATTCACGTTTCCGACTGCGCTGGCAGGCTGGGTGGGCTGGGTATCTGGAGTCAGCGTAGCCGTCGGGAGATCACCTTCATCCCCCTCCACATCCACGGTGACCTCATCTTCAAGGGTCTCTGTGGGCGTCACTGTTAACGTCTGGGTGGGCGAAGGCAGCAGCACCTGGGCCACACCGGGAATCGTGGAGGTCCCCTTTGCGTTATCCCCATCCCTGTTGAAAACCAGCAAACTGGACCAGATGACGACCACACCCAGGAAGAGCACAATCAAGAGACTTAACATCAGATTTCCCGAGAGAAACCTCCTCCACTTAAGTGGAATGGAAAAGACCCCTTTCTTTGAGGGGGAAGCTTTCTTTTTTAAGTCCAATCGCGCCTGCAGAACATCGGCATAGGAAAGGAGCAGAGCGTCTTTGTCCAGGCCCAAGAACTCAGCATAGTTCTTCAACATTCCTTTGCCCTGCACGGTGGAGGGTAAATCATCCAGCCTGCCCTCCTCAATGGCCTTTATATAACGCCCGTGAATATGAATTTGCCTTTCTACATCCTCGACAGAAAAGCCCAGCGTTTCCCGCTGATCCTGGAGCGTTTTCCCGATATCCCCGAATTCGCCTTCTCCGGGTTTTGCAGCTCGCGCAGACGAAGATTTTTGGGGTTCATTCCCATCTTCGCGCGGGATCACTGAATCCGACTCCTGCAGGAGGTAGGATTCCGCATCCAAACCAAGGTAGTCGGCATAGGAACGGACAAACCCCCGCTGTTGGACCGTAGAAGGGAGTTCCTCTAAATGCCCTTCTTCAATCGCGCGCAGGTAACGCTCTTTGATCTTGGTCGCATGCGCTGCTTCTGCCAGGGTGATGTTTTGACTTCGGCGCGCTTCTTTTATCTGCTGCCCCAACGATTGTTCCATAGCCACCCCGCTAGATAAGTTAAGGGGTCATTGATAGCAAAGACCGGTCTGGGTTTATCCAAAGAAGGCCCCAGACCGGTTCACGCATTCTTTTTACAGAAGGGATTGATTACTCAGCTACCTCTTCCTCTGATTCAACCTCTTCAACTTCCTCATCCTCCGGGTTTTCCTGATCCAGTTCCGCTTCTTCCTCTTTGGCTACCTTTTCCTCTTGATCAGGCCCGGCTTCCTCTGAGTCAATCTCTTCCCCTTCAGCTTCTGTCTCTTCCGTCTCGCCTTCTTCCTCCCCGGCTTCACCTTCAACTTCCCCGCTGATCTCTTCCAAAGCCTCCTGGGCCTTCAAAGCTTCCTGCTCTTCTTCTTCCAAGGCGGATTCAGGAGGTTCACCCTCCCGGTGGACGATGACCTCCACTTCAGGAATCAGATCCACCGTCAGGCGTACAGATACATTGTGTAAGCCGATTTCGCGCAGGGGCTGAGATTCGATTTGTTTGGCTTCGATCTCCACGCCAATTTCCTCACCCACCGCTTCAGCCAGCATCTGCGTGTTGACAGAGCCGTACAAACGGCCTGTTTCACTGGCTTTCACCGCAAAGGTGAACAATTGGCCATCCAGCTGCTCCGCTACGCCGCTCATCTCTTCATTAATGCGGGCCCGCTTCTTCTCGCCTTCTTTGCGAATCCGGCCAGCCTGTTTAATGGCTCCAGGGGTAGCCAAAACCGCCAGGCCCTGGGGCATGAGATAATTCCGCGCGTAACCCGGGGCGACTTTCTTGACCTCCCCCGCACGTCCTAATTTATACACGTCCTCAAGTAAAAGAATTTTCATTTTTCAAGCCCTTTCCTTAATTATAAAACTTTCAAACAAAGGCCTCGGGCGAAGGGTACAACGCTCCGAGACGGAGGAAATTTTACCAGATTGAGGTGGGATCGTCAATAACCGGCATTCCTGTGAGCGTGAGAGTAAATCAAGGGCGGACAGCAATCCCTGGATCCCTTCTTACCCTGAGGAAAGGATATTTCCCCTTCGCAAACCAAAGAGAAGAAACCCAACTTTCAACGAAAGGTGAGAATGAGCCACACCAGGGCCAGGAGCAACAGAGCCATGATCAGAAACACCACATATGACACATCACGGGAACGTTTATCCTTAAGCTCTAGAAAAGGGGATATCCCCTCAAGCTGGAAAAGAGGGCCAGCAAACCAGGTGAAAGCCACTCCTCCTAATAAACCCCCAATATGTCCCCAGTTGTCAATTCCCGGGGATAAACCAATCAGCAGGTTAATCAAAGCCACCTGGATGATCTGCCGCAGGGCTCCTTTAAAACGGTCTCCTAAGAGATCGCGGTGCTGGTAGATGAACACCCCTTCCGCTCCCAGCAAGCCGAAGATAGCTGTGGAGGAACCCAAGGAGGAAGCCTGGGTGAGCATGAATGAGAATATATTTCCGCAAAACCCACTGATAATATACAAAGCCAGAAAGCGAGTGTGGCCAAAATAACGTTCCAACCGCCGCCCCAAAATATACAGGGCGTACATGTTGAAGCCCAGGTGAAGGATGGAGCCGTGTAAGAGCATGGGGGTCAATAAACGCCAATACTGCCCGGATTGAATGAGTCGATTATCTTTCACCCCGTATGCGGCAGGGAGGTCCAGATCTAAGAATACCCGCGTGCCCACCTGAATCAAAAAGAAAAAGATGGATAGCGCCATCAGGGTATAGGTGACATGAGGTTCAGTTTGGGGAGTTTGAATGCGGGGTTGCGGGGCGGCTTCCGAGCCCATTTCTTGCCCGGTTCTCTCCAAATCGCTTTCAGTCATAATTCTACGCTTCGCGGGTTTACCCGGTGCTGCTCCGCTTCGATGATGGCCTCAATAACATCGACCGTCTCGTCAAGCTCGCCCTCCCGATTGATGACCACATAATCAAACCACTCCATTTGTTTGAGCTCCTGGCGGACGGTCTGGAGGCGTATTTTGAGGCTCTCATCGTCTTCCGTCTCACGATTCTTCAAACGGTTCACCAGTTCTTCTTCATTCTGAGCGGTCAAAAAAATCAGGAGCGCGTCCTGGACCAGATTCCGCACCGTCTCCGCTCCCTGGACATCCACGCGCATGACGACATGTTTTCCACTTTCCAACCCTTCCCTGACCTGCGCTTTAGGAATACCTTTGTATTGATCATAAACCACCGCGTACTCCAAAAGGTCTCCCCTGCCAATCATCTCCTCAAACTCCTCCTCGGATACAAAAAAGTAATCCACGCCGTGTTCCTCATCAGGACGGGGGGGACGCGAGGTGGCAGTGATCACAAAATGCAAGGGCAGGTCGCGCTCTTTCAATTCTGCAATCACCGAGTCCTTACCTACCCCGGAAGGGCCGGAAATCACAATCAGCAAAGGATCCGGAGGGTTGGGATGAAAACGGTTGGAGGGGAAATCGTTCATTTGAAATTCGTCCTCATTTAGATATAATGTTTTTGATAGTCCTGCCAAAAAAATCATGGGAGGAAGGCATTATGCCCACATACCAATATCGGTGTAAAGAGTGTAAGGAATCTTTTACCCTTTTCATGACATATGAAGAGTTTGATCATCGGGACGTGCATTGTCCTCACTGCCAAAGTCCCCAGGTCGACCGTGTGATCGGATCGGTACGGGTCGCACATTCCAGCGAAAGCCGTCTGGAAGATCTGGCTGATCCCGCTGCATTGGCCAAGATGGAGGACGACCCCAAAGCCATGGGGAAAATGATGCGCCAGATGAGTGACGAGATGGGAGAGGATCTGGGTCCCGAATTTGATGAAGTCGTCGATCGTTTGGAACGGGGTCAAAGCCCAGAAGAGATTGAAAAAGACCTACCTGACCTCGGGTCAGGAGGCGAAGAGTTCGACAACCCATCTCCCTTTTAGCCCATTGTACTATAAGAATTAAGGGCCGAAATTCAGCGCGTTCCCTGTCCCGGCGCACCTCAATTCAGGGATCTGATCTCCCGCGCAGCCGTTTCAATACGATGGCGAGAATCTGTTCCTGGACTATATCAAAGGAGCGTTCCGCGTCGACCACCGCCCACCGCTCAGGTTCCGCTTCCGCCAACTGCAGATAGCCATCTCTCACCCGCTGGTGGAAATCCAGATCTAAAGCATCTAACCGGTTCAAATTACCGGCTTTGTTTCTCCGCATTAAACCCAGGGCGGGGTCAAGATCAAGCAGGATAGTCAAGTCTGGCTGTAACCCCCCGGTCGCGTAATGAATGATTTCCCGCAGGGGCGTCAAATCGTTTTGGTGGCCAAAGCCCTGATAAGCCAGCGTGGAGTCCGCAAAACGGTCACATAAAATCACCTGCCCTTTTTTCAGACCCGGCTTAATGACCTCTTCCACGAGTTGAGCGCGGGATGCCTGGAGCAGTAAGGCCTCCGTACGGTCCACCATAGCTGTGTTTTCCAAGTCCAGAATCGTGTTCCGGATTTGATCCCCGATCGGCGTTCCCCCCGGTTCACGCGTTTTCCGGACAAGGTATCCTTCCTCGATCAGGGCCGCAGCCAAAGGTCGCAACTGGGCCGTCTTCCCGCTCCCCTCAGGCCCCTCGAAGGTGATGAACATCCCCGGCTTTTTTTGGTCCATGATGATTTAAACACTCCCTGTACTACTCCCCCAACCGATAGGCGCGAACTCTCATTTACCCCTATTCTTCGTCCCGGAAGACACGCACCCGGCGGTTCGGGTCCTTGCCATAAGAATGGGAGGACAGGTTCGCTTGCCGGACCATCTGATGTTGGAGCCGACGGATATAAGAAGTAGCAGGCGGCAGTTCCACCCATCGTTCCCCGTTGAGTACAGCCTGAATCGCGCCCTGGGTCTGCTCCAAGGCCTCTTCTTCATCCTGACTTAAAGAAGGATCTTTGAGATTAAAGACATCCTTCAAAAAGCGCTCCATGCGTTTGCGTGTATTAGAGCGCAAGACATAAATGGGCATCCCCAAGTCCTCTGCAGTCATAATCGGCTTGGGATTATTGCGGTAGTGGTGTTTAAGGGTGACTGCCACAGACGCGTCCTGAACGCGCTCCTTCAGATCAATGGGGACTTCTAATTCCCTGGCCGCCTTTGACATCCGATCCCGGGCAATGCCGTATGTAAAGAGGGACAGCGTTTCAAGCTCCCCCCTGGCCTGTTTATAATCCACGCCCGGGGTCTGATAGGCGCTCTCCCGCTTTAGCCCTGCGGGGGTCTTCTTCAACCTGGCCCTCTGGGGTTTTTTCCTGATCTTGATCTCCCCGCTTTCTTCGCGAGAGCGGATTTCCGGAACCAGGGGCTCTCCCCGTAACAAGGAATCCACGGCCGTGGCGACATCCTCGTGGATGGCAAGGCGGTCGCGGGTTTGGATCTCTATTAAGGTATGAAAAGTGGGATTAGAGCGCCGTTCCAGGACGGTCTTTTGTGTCCCCCGCCGGCGGGCCTCTTCATCGGAGAGCGTGACCGACTCAATTCCGCCCACCAAATCAGCCAGCGTGGGATTGATGAGTAAATTTTCCAGGGTATTGCCGTGCGCGGTGCCGATCAACTGCACCCCTCGCTCCGCGATAGTTCGCGCCGCCAGGGCCTCCAGTTCCCGTCCGATCTCATCAATGACGATCACTTCCGGGTTGTGATTTTCCACCGCCTCAATCATAACCTCATGCTGCAGGGAAGGTGAGGCAACCTGCATGCGGCGGGCTTTTCCTACTGCAGGATGAGGTACATCCCCATCTCCGCCTATTTCGTTGGAAGTGTCCACAATCACCACCCGTTTTTTCTCAGCCAAGATCCGGGCCGCTTCCCGGAGCATGGTGGTCTTCCCCACCCCGGGTCGGCCCAAAAGAAGTAAGCTTTTACCGCTCTCAATAAAATCCTTGATGATATCCGTGGTTCCATACACCGCGCGGCCCACCCGGCAGGTCAAGCCCACGATATCACCGCTGCGATTCCGGATGGCTGCAATGCGGTGAAGCGTGCGTTCTAAACCTGCCCGGTTGTCGCCATCAAACTCCCCCACTCTTTGCACCACATAGGCAATATCTTCCCTGCTGATCTCCTTCTCGCGGAGCACAAGCTCCTCCTGGGAGAATCGAGCGGTGGGAACTCGACCTAAGTCTAAAATCACTTCAATCAAGTCATCATTCCTGCCCAGCGAGTTGATCGGTTCGCTTAATCCTGGAGGCAGGATGTCGAATAGCGCATTTAAGTTATCTGTAATCTTATGATTTGACATACGTTGTATTTTTATCTTCTGTATTTACGAAAGGTGTCGTCACATCTGGTTGTGTTTCAAAAGTTCCTACCTGAACGGGCTGCTTGGCTCGAAAGTGAACTGCGATATATTTAACCATCGCAAGCTGAAAAGCACACTGTACTGCGCCCACCCGTTCAAGGGCAGAGATGAGCTTTTTTTGATAGGTGCGGACCCGGAAAAAGGTATTTTTCCAGCCGTGATGGGCTAATTTCTCACATAAAGCTGCGATATGATCTTCCAGGTTGGATTCCGAGGGGTCGATAATCAGGTCCAATAAAACCCCTTTTGGGCCCTGATGGAAAACCGCAAATCCCACAAGCTCACCGTCCGCCCATAAACTCAANCCCTGGAGATCCTCTCCCCGGGGCGGCGCTTCCACGCGCCGCACATCGCGGGGAATGACCTTCCGGTATAAATGCTGGATCGCTTCACCTTCCCCTTTCGAAAAAGGGGTCCAGCCTGGCTGGGAGCGGTCGTGTTTCAGCGTACCGGGGACCATCCATATCCACTGCTCCGCATACGCGCGAAATCCGCTCTGGCGTAAACAATCCTCGAGAGGGGATTCGCGCTGCACTTCAGCCAGAATATGGAACGCACCCCGCTCACCTGCCTGTTGGCAGAGATGAGAGATCACCCTCACCATCTGGGCCCGGGAATCAGGATCGGCAGGCGCCAGAAACGTGAGCCGAGCTGAAGGTTTCCCTGGCGCGCGGTACATCTGGCCTACGGCGGGCGGTGAATCCTCCACCGATGATTGCCAGGTGGTAAAAAACCCGCTCCTGGGAAACACCAAAGAAAGCAGCACGCTGGAAAACATCCCCGGGGCATAGGTCAGACGGAGGGTGTTATCCAAAAAAACCGCCCGATCCCGGTATCGAATAAGTGTCAACACATCACGCCAGGCAAGTACTCGAGCCATAAATAACACCGCTCAGGATTCCAAGGCCTTCTCCACCATGAAGAGAAAATACCGGTGAACACGATCATCGTCCGTTAATTCTGGATGGAATGCCGTGGCCAATAAGTGATCCTGCTGGGCAGCGACGATCCGCCCGTCGGGAAGGGTGGCCAACACTTCGGCGCTTTTTTCGACAGATTCAATCAGGGGTGCGCGAATGAAGATCGCGTGAAATGGAGCCTGTTTACCAGAAACGCGCGATAAAGCAGGGAAATCAATGTCCGTCTCAAAACTGGCAATTTGACGACCGAACGCGTTTCGTTCCACGGTGATATCCATCAGGCCCAATAATGGCTGCTGGCGCTGCGCGTCTTTGGAAAGGAAGATCGCTCCAGCGCACGTGCCCCACACCGGGTACGATCTGCCAAAAGCTTTCAGCTCATCCAGTAAACCGAAATCAACGGCTAATTTTCCGATGGTCGTCGACTCGCCTCCAGGAATGATCAAGCCATCCACATCTGCCAGATGATGGGGGAGGCGGACTTTTTGGGTCTGGACACCCAGCCTGGAAAGGGCGGCCATATGTTCTGCGAATGATCCCTGCAAAGCCAACACCCCTATGTTCAACTTATTCATATTAACTCGGAGCTTGGGGGACCCGTGCAAAAAAGTTACGCAGGGTAAGACACGCCATTGCCATTACCAACCCCGATCGGCAATTTTTTCCTCTTCAGGCATGGTCGATATATTCCTTCCTACCATGGCCTCACCCAGATTGCGGCTGACCTCCGCAAGGATCTCAGGGTCCTCGTAATGTGTGACCGCTTTGACGACAGCATCTCCCCGTTTGGCTGGATTTCCCGACTTGAAAATGCCGGAACCAACGAAGACGCCGTCCACACCGAGCTGCATCATCATGGCAGCATCCGCCGGGGTAGCGATCCCACCCGCCGCGAAATTGACCACAGGTAGGCGGCCCAGTTCACGGGTTTCCACTACCAGATCATAGGGGGCGCCGATCTTTTTCGCAAAAGTCATCAACTCCTCATCCGGCATGTTCTGCAGCCGCCGGATATCACCCATCACGCTCCGGGCATGGCGGACAGCTTCCACCACATCTCCCGTCCCCGCCTCGCCTTTGGTGCGGATCATGGCCGCCCCCTCTCCAATCCGGCGCAGGGCCTCCCCCAAGTTCCGGCAGCCGCACACAAAGGGGGTCTTGAACTGATGCTTATCAATGTGATGTTCTTCATCAGCAGGCGTCAAAACTTCGGATTCATCAATATAATCCACTTCCAAAGCCTCTAAAATCTGGGCTTCCACGAAGTGACCGATGCGGGCTTTGGCCATCACCGGAATGGATACGCTCTCCATAATCTGAATGATCAACTCGGGGTCGCTCATCCGGGCTACCCCGCCTTGATCCCGGATGTCGGCGGGAACGCGCTCTAAAGCCATCACTGCCACCGCACCCGCATCTTCTGCAATCTTGGCTTGATCAGGGGTGACCACATCCATGATCACGCCCCCTTTCAACATCTGAGCAAGCCCTTTTTTAGTCGCAAAGGTACTGACTTGGGATTCCATTTTCAATCGTACTCCTGAACTACTGGAAACATTTAAACGAAATGCCATGGACAAATCATGCGCATTGATACTTTGATACAAGGTAAAAAATTCACATAGATTACCTTGATCTACATGAACAAAACGCCCATGGATTGTGATCAGATTCTACCATGCAAAGCTTTGAGAAGCAAACACAGGAAAACCACCCCCTTCCAAACTCCCCCTTCTGTACATCCACGCTGAACACTCTCTCTCCGATGCTGCTCGGAAAGGCGCTCACACATTGCGGCGAAGTTCACCCCTGGCTCAAACCTCAACGTTCTTCAACATTGATCCGAATCGCGGTCCGGATATTGCCGTCAATCTCGACATCCACAAACTCGGGAATGCTGATCACGTCATATCCATCCTCAGCCAGGTAATCACGGGCTAATGCCATCGCCTTGACCGCCTGGTTGACTGCACTGGCTCCGATCGCCTGCACATTCGCAAACTTCTGTTCACGGAATATGCCTGCTATTGCCCCTGCAACAGCCGAGGTACGGGAGGTCGCTGAAACCTTAATGATTTCCACATTGTCGGTATCCATGGTCCTCTCCCTGAGGTAAGACGGTAGATTGTCTCCCTGTATCGGAGGAGTATTCATTTTGTGTTATTCATTGTACATAATCCAGTAAGTTTTATCAAGCGAGAAATCATCAACCCTCACCGTCCAGATAACAGGACCTTTGTAAACTCATAAATCTTCATATGTTACAATTCAAGGGCAGGAAAGCAAGGGAGGCGCAGCTGTCAGGTTAAAAAATACCTTCAAAGGACATTCAACAAAAAGGGGGTCTGGCCTCCCACAAAGGTTCTTTTCTTCCGTTTTGATACAGCGACCGCACTGCCAGGAGACATCTATGGAAAAAACGTACACATACCTTAAAAACCTTCCCGTTTCAGATCAGGATGTTCCCCCGGACAGCATTCTCAGCCAGACTGTATTCGAAGATGAAAGGGTGAAAGTTATCCTGTTCAGTTTCGCTCCCGAACAGGAATTATCAGAACACACCGCTTCGGTCCCGGCCATCCTTCACTTCCTTGAAGGAAATGCCCATCTTGTCTTAGGGGAGGAGGAACAAGAAGCCGGCCCCGGCACATGGGTTCACATGCCGGCCAATCTATCCCACAGCATTTTCGCAAAAACCAACCTCACCATGCTCTTATATCTGCTTGAGCAATAAAACAACTCGCTTAAGGTCACCCCAAAAATATGCAAATCCTGGCCATTATTTCCGGTGAATACGGCAGGCGTCATGTAGAAAACATCACCGCTCACGGGCCTCAAGAGTGGCAGATAGAAACCTGGCGGGCGCCACGTTTTTTTCCGCCCATCATCGATTATCCGCAGGATCACCTGCCGGATACCCTCCCGGAAGTGGATCTTATTCTCTCTTTTGCTGAAGACAAAGGCGCAGCGGAACTGCTTCCCGAAATCGCCAAGATGACAGGGGCGAAAGCCGCGATCGTCGCCGTCGACGATGAGGCCTGGCTGCCGCGGGGATTAGACCGGCAGCTCCGGGGCTGGCTGGAGGAACAAGGTGTGACCTGCGTGACCCCTAAACCATTATGCTCTTTGACCGAGAGCGAATACGGGGTAACCCGACAGGAAACCAGATCCTATCAAGATTCCTACATTCAAACCTTCGCCCGGCACTTTGGGCGTCCTGATCTGAAACTCGAGATCGATCCGGAAAAGAAAATCATCACCAGCGCTGGGGTCGTCCGGGACGCTGTATGCGGCTGTGCCCGCCACGTCGCGCAGGGTTTAATTGGCGTATCCGTGAACGAAGCGGAGGAGAAGGCAGGACTGCTGCATCACCATTATCCCTGCCTGGCGAGCATGAAGAAACTCCCCCATTTCAACCATGACACCCTGATGCACACATCCGGTCAAATCCTGAAAAACAACGTTGCCAGGCAGGTGAAACCTCACAAACATGTGCGGTACATCGAACCCGGGAAACGATCAGAGTGATCAAACCTGCTATCAAATAAGCTGAAGGACAGGGTTCCTGGAAACCCTTTGCTTTGGCTGAAAGAGCAAGACCGCAAACATTTCTCCCTTTTCATGATACAGTGAATACATACCGGAACGAGATCCTCGTCCTCAAGGGGCAGGATATGATCCGCTTCACCCACCAGGCTGGTCTTTTCTACAAACGCCAGAGGAGGTCAGCCCGGGCCGTGTCGAAAAGAAAAGGAAACCAGCCATGGAAATAGCCATCGACATACACAACCTGACGAAATACTACGGGGATTTGCTCGCCGTGAACCGGATCAACTTCCAGGTCAAACAGGGAGAGGTGTTCGGGTTCCTGGGCCCCAACGGGGCAGGCAAGACAACCACACAACGGATGCTGACCACCCTGCTGGAACCTACGGAGGGACGAATCCAGATCTACGGCCACGACCTGGCCCAGGACCCCATGCCCGTCAAACGGCAGATGGGGCTGGTGCCGGAGGAGTCCAACGTATATACTGAACTCACCGCCTGGGGCAACCTGATGTTCACAGCCAAGCTTTACCGGGTACCTCCCGGCGACCGGGAACCACGCGCCCGTGATCTATTGGAGACTTTTGGGTTGTGGGAAAAGCGCCATGTGAAGGTGGAAGAGTTTTCCAAAGGGATGCGCCGCCGCTTGAGCATCGCCATGGCCATCATCCACAGGCCTTCCCTGCTCTTTTTGGATGAGCCCACGCCCGGGCTGGATGCCCAGAGCGCGCGAGCCATCCGGAAGATGATCCGCGATCTGAACGCGGAAGGCACAACCATCTATCTAACCACGCACCAGATTGAGGAAGCCAACCAGCTTTGCGACCGGGTGGCGATTATCGACCATGGACAAATCGCTGCCATCGACACCCCGGAGCACTTGAAAGCCGCCTTCCAAAAAGTGCAGTCAGTGGAGATAGCCCTGTCGCCGGACGGGGGAACTCACGGAGAGCGCCTAAAAACTCTTCCCGGCGTCAGCCAGGCGGTGAAACGGGGAGACAAATGGCGGCTGTATACCGAGCAGCCTTCCGCGTTACTTCCCCGACTGGTGGAATATGCTGAAAAGCAAAACGCGAAAATCGTCAGTCTGTGCACATTAGGGCCCAGCCTGGAAGATGTCTTCCTGCAGATCACAGGACAGGAAATCGGCGCTGTACAACATAAAACAAAAACTTCCACAGGTAAGATCCGGAAAGGAGGACGATGATGAGTAGAGGGTGGATAACCCGTCTGCAAGATGAAATCAGCCAGGCCTGGGCGGTGGCTGTCAAGGACGTCCGCGTGTACTATCTGACGCCGCCCATGATCATGTTCGGATTAATGCTTCCCCTTTTCCTCTTTTTTTCCTTTTCCATCAAACGCGAGATCGGCCTGGAAATAGGCCTGGCACGCCTGCTGGCCCTGACCACGTTCTTCACTGCTTCCTCCGCCGGCCCCGTGATCATCCCCCTGGAGCGGAGGGTTGGCACTTACGACCGCTTACTGACTGCCCCGATGTCGCTGACAACTTTACTGCTGGGTAAAACCCTGGTGGGTGCCTTCTTTGCCACACTGGTTTCTGCGGTCCCTCTCCTGATCAGTATTTTGGGACTGGGAGTTAATTTGGCTGATCCAGGTTTGCTGTTGATCAGCGTTCCCCTGGCCAGCCTTGCCTTCTCCGCCTTCGGCCTGGTTTTCGCCTCCATTCCCACCCGTTCAGTGGGCAACATCATGATGCCCAGCACTCTGGTGCGCTGGCCGCTGATGTTCATCAGCGGGATTTTCATTCCCCTGGAAGAGATGGCGCCCTGGGCCCGAACCCTGGCCTACTTTTCCCCCCTGACCTACGCCCAAGACCTGATGAACCATGCCGTGCTGGGAAAAGGTTTCCTCAATCCCTGGATCGATGCCGCGATCCTGCCTTTGCTGCTCATCCTATTTCTGATTCCCGCCGCGCGCCTGCACCACCGCAGCCGGGTCTTAGGGTATTAGGACCAAGCGATCCGACCTTCCTTTCCATGATATACTGAGAGGTATACAATTCCCGATTTGATCCCTGTGGGACGTTATTCTTACCCACAGACTTGGAGGTGGTTATGAAACGGAGTAGAATGGCTGTCATCATAGCGTTGGTAGGTGTGATGTGCGCTGCCTGCGCAGGGGGAGAAGAAATCCAGGAGCCGACCCAAGCTGTTGAGGAGCCAGACCTGACCTCCGAAACCTCTTCGGAACCCATGGTCGGGGACCAACCGGTCGCGTCCTTCTTTCAGGATAACTGCGCAAGGTGCCATGGTGAAAACCGGGAAGGGAAAAACGGGCCTGCTCTCCTGCCGGATAGCCTGTCGCGGGATGATGCCTACTACCTCGACATCATCCGGGACGGAAAAAGAGGGATGCCATCCTTCGGGAGCAAGCTCAGTGATCAGGAAATCCAGATCCTGATCGACTTCCTGCGCACCGAACCCTGACCAACCATTAAAGCGCGATCACCACAAAAGCCCGCTGCAGTCATGGACTGCACCGGGCTCCTGGTTGTTTCCTCTCTGTCTTAAGAGCGAAGAGAGAGGAACGCCTTTCTTTATCCAGAGAACGGGGCTCAAGGCCTGATCATGGGCACCTGGGGATAGTCATCCGCTGTTAAGTCTTCCAACTCCACCTCTTCTTCGGGACTGGGATTGCTGAGCAGATCTTCCTGGGACCCCTGGCGATCTTCCGGCCAGAGCAGGTCCAGAATGCGGGTGTCCAGGTTCGACCCCGTCCCGCCCCCAATCCGCCACTGCTCCGCTTCCTGCATCACGTCCCGCACCCGCCACACGCCGGCGGAAGGGAACCCTTCCTGGCTGAGAACCGTGACCGCAAAGGCCCAGGCGCTGGGATCGCTTTCCGGGAGCAGGCGGCGCGGGACACTGATCGTCACCCGCCGCTGCCCGGGATTGGCGATGATCTCCATCCCGCTCCCCAACTCCACCGGACCCTCGTCCCCAGGCTCGAAAACACCCGGCGTCCACCCTTCCGCCCAGATGGCATAATTCCAGGCAAAGCCCTCCTGGAGGGCTGCGTTGCGGCCCGGAAGCAAAATCCGATCCCCGGATTCGCCGCCGTCCGTGTCGATGTAGATATCCAGGGTCTGGATACTCAACCCGTTCGGAGAATCCCACACATTTTCCACCGGGCCCCGGATCCCGACCCGGAAGATGTAGTATTCTTCATCCCGGCCCACTTTGAAGCTGGTGATGTCGAAGGCGCCGGATTTGAACACAGCGTCTTCGGGGTAGATATAGGTCCCGGGCCCGTGGTCGTCCCCTTCGGGATCGCTGACCTCCACAAAGAGGTTGGGAATAGGTAAATCCGGCACAGTGGCCAGGGCCGGTCCTTCCTGGGGGAAAACAGCCACATCCGTTCCCCCCTCGCTGACGACCAGACGGGCGTTGATCCGGTTCCCGCTGCGGATCTCCGGAGCCAGCTGGCTGAAGGGCACCACAAATTCCAGGACCCCGTTCCCCAAGGCGACATCCGGCAATTCGATATTCCCCTCCTCGGCCAGGGATTCCCATCCCCCCTTCCCATCCGCAGCGTAAACCATCGCCCTCGGTGAACTGTCCTCAATGGTTACTTCGATCAAGCGGTTGACGCCGAATCCCAGCAAGGTCTCCCCCTCCCCGTAGCGAGTATAGGCATTAGAGCGGCTGGGCCCGGGCACATTGAGGTAAAAGCCGTAGATCCGGTCCGGGGAGAGATCCCCCTCCGCGTCCAGGCGCAGGTAAAGATTTTCCTTGTCGAAGCCGTAGGAAAGGCGGGTCAGACCAGCTTTGTCCAGGGCGTAAAACCCCGCGTCCGCCCATTCCCCCTGGTCCACAATGCCGTCCGCGGTGACCGAAGTCAGCATCTCCAGAGGCGGTTGATCCGGCGCCTGGGCGGATTGAGGTATGACGGGGACGTCGACAAACGAGGGCACTTCTTCCCCGATGATCTCATAGACCTGCCCCAGGTACTCCCGGAACTGCTGGTCAAAACTCTCGTCATTGCCCGAATTCTGATCCGCGCCGTACCACCAGAACCAATCCGAACCCTCGGCGATGTACATCGTCTCCAGAGCTTCCGCCTGGGTATCCTCGCTCAGGTCACCCCCGATGATGGCATCCTGCAGGTCGTCCCGGGTCCGCTTCAGGTACTCCCAGGCCAGGTTCTCTTCCTCTTCGCCGATCCAGGTGCTGAAGGTGCCGTCGATCCAGGAACCGGGCCAGAGGTCCTCGATCATGCGCGTCTCGCTTCCCGTATCCGCCAGGGCCTCCAGGTATTCGGAAGGGGTGACGGTGACGATGTCCTCCGCATCCGAAAGCCGGCTGTACATGCCGTGCAAAAAGGCCTTGCCGTCGTTGTCATAATACTCCCAGGCGTTTTCGCCGTCCAGGAGCACAGTCACCAGGTGGGGACCCGCGCCCTCCTCCTCTTCCAGGCGGGCTTTGATGTTCCGCAGCCGGCCCATGAAATCCTCCGCCGCCGCTTCTCCCTCCATCCCGGAGTACTGAAACCCGACCATATCGGAGATGGCTTTGTCGCGGAAGAGAATGGCCACCGGTCCGCCCCGCGCGCCCTGGACCTGGTAGGGCCGGTAGAGGGCATCCGCCTGCTGGACCACATCCTGATTGTCACGGGTGAAATCCTCCACCCCAGGCAGGCTTCCGGCCAGCACGTCCTCATCGGTGGCAATCCATTCGATGTCTGCGCTGGAGATCATGCTCACCACTTCCTCCGCCACGGAACCCTCAGCGGGCCACATCCCGCGCGGGTCGGTGCCAAAGTGATCGCGGTAAAATTCCACGCCTTTCTCAATCTGGGCCACGGCATCCTGACCGTACACAAACCGTGGGGGGAGTTCCGCGTCGGGCAGGGCTTCCGCCGCCAGGTTGGAGTCCACCAGAAGGGGCAGGATGGGGTGCGCAAAGGGGGTCATGGTGATTTCGATCTGCCCCTGCTCCTGCATCTCAGCGTGGAGAGGGATGACCTCCTGCACCAATCGCAGGTGTTCGTCGAGGACGACCTGCTTGTCGCTTTCCACATAACCTTCCCCTTTTCCCACCAATCCCTTGAGCGGTTCCTCGGCCAGCCAGGCCGGATCCGTCCAGGCCAGGTTGAAGAGGACCTGCAGGTCGCGGAAATCATCCGCTGACCAGGCCTCCACCGCTTCCTCCACCCCCAGCTCATCCCGCTCATCCAGAAGCTCCTGATAGCGGGGGAAGCGGGCGATGATGGTGCGGTTGGTGTCAAAGAAGCGTTCCAGGATGAACTGCTTCTGCTCATCCGTCAGCTCCTCGGCGGGGATCTCGGTATGGACCCAGTAGAGGTCCTTGGCCCCGGCGCTGATGTCATCCAGCTGGCGGATCAAACTGGGTGTGAGGTTGAAGGTAGCATGAACCTCCGGATAGTCTTGGATCATAGCCGCCATGTCCACATAATCCTTGGAGGCGTGGACCCGCACCCAGGGCCGCTGGTACACTCCTGTCTCCGGGTCTTTGAAATACACCGGCTGATGTTGGTGCCAGATCACCGCCACATAGAGCTTGTCATCCTCAATGACCAGGGGGCCGCGTTCCTCTCCTGGCGTCTCCGTCGGAGAAAGTACTGTGGGCTCAACGGTCGCGGGGGGAGTTTCCTCCTCCACAGCCGGCGCACAGGCGCTGAACAACAAAACCACAACCATCACGAAAGTAAAGGTTTTCAATTTCATCATTTGTGTGTCTCCTATTCGGTCACACTGCTCACTCATCCAAACGGGATAAAGCCCGCCCCCCCGCCGTCATCGCTCCCCCCATGGTCCCAAAGGCGAGACCGATATAAAAACCGTTGATCGCGCCCTCCACGCCGACCAGGAGGAACCCGGCCAGGGCCAAAATCCCCCCGCCAATCAGCGGGCCCAGGACTAACCATTTCCCGATGTACCACAATGAACCCAAAAACCGTTTCGGGTCGCGACCGGGGTCGAACCACATCGTACGCTCTCCTTCTGCTCTCGCTACCCGGACCCATGCTGCCAGGGGCGGGCCTTAAACCGCTCCTGAATGAGATCTTGATAAAAGTGGAGCAGATCCTGATCCTGCTCTTCTCCCCAGATCATCGGTCCGCGGCTGGCTTCCAAACCTACAGCGGTCGATTTGCTCACGGTCTGCTCAAGGCCAACTTCTGTCCCATAATAAATGATCGGCGGGCCAGGCTGTTTGAACTGGACCCGCGCTGCGCGGCGCAGGGCTGCTTTCTCTCCACCTGCGATGAACAGGAAACGGTCCATATCGTGATTATCCAAAAAGGTCGGCATCAGGAAATGATCGGGGAAGTAGGTCCTGGTGTCCTGAGAGCATGCTCTGGAAGCGCTCTTCTTGCCAATTCTTCCGGCCGTAGGTGTGGCGGAGTGCGTCACAAAGTTGAAAATCCAGCAGCCCATCCAGTCGCCCAATATACTGGCGCTGCACATCCGGGGGTTCGACCACCTCGCCAAAACAAAAACTGTCCGCCCTGGTCTCTTTGCATACAGTATAAAAATCCGACCAAAAATCCGCCCCGGGGCCGTTGGCATGATCCAATCGATACCCATCGACGTCAAACGTTTCCAACCAGTAGCGGGCGACATCCAACATCCAATCCCGGGCGCCGGGATGGTCGAGGTTGACCTGGGGCATATCTCGGACCCCAAAGAAGGTCCGGTAGCCGATGTCATCATCCTCGTCAAAATAAAACCAATCCCGGTAGGGACCAGAAGGGTCCTCACAGGCCTCCCGGAAATAAGGGTGATGGTGCGAGACGTGATTGCAAACCAGATCCAGGATGACGCGGATCCCGCGTCGATGGGCCTGATCGATCACCTCCCGCAGGGCATCCTCTCCACCCAGGTCTTCCTCCACATGGTAATAATCAGTTGCATTGTAGCCGTGTACGGTAGGACTGGGAAAGAGCGGACTGAGCCAGATTGCGTTCGCACCCAGATCCGCGATGTATCCCATCTTCTCCGCCAGGCCCCACAGGGTGCCCCCAAAGCGATCCCGGAGGCTGCGGGTCTTCCGCCAGTCCCTGCCTTCGCCGGGGAAAAAACGGTCTACAAAAATATGATAGATCACGGCCTCCCGGGCCCACTGCGGCGGCCTCAGCCGATCCACGCGGTAGGCAAAGGTCTGCCCCTCGTCAGGGTCCCCGTATGGTCTATCTTCGGGCAGGGGGCGATCGTGAAAGAACGCTTCCGCGGCGCGTTCCACCGTGCGTTTCACGTCCGGCCAATCCGCGTAGATTTCCCTTCCCCCATCTGACCAGGCGCTGATCCGATAGCGGACCTTGGTACCTTCCGCCTGGGGAGGGATCTCCCCCTCCCAGCTGCTGACATACCCCCAGGTGAACGTATCCCAGTCCATTTTGACCCGGGTCAGGTTCACAACCTGACCCCGGGCCGCCCGTCCCCTGCTGCCCCGGGGCGGGCTGCCGTCCAATGTGTAGTAACAAGCGATATGATCCGCTTTGAGGTCTGAACCCACCTGAACCCTGATTTTCACCGGCTGGCCGGGAAGGGGATCGGGGGGAAGGATGTGATTCCCATGCCGTACTCCCTTCCGCGCCGTGCGGTGGTGGACCAATTTCAATTCATCCGTTGCAAGCGTGCCAAATATTAAATCATCCATGATGCCCCTGTTTTTGATCCTATGCCCAGGTTTTTCTTCAGTACGGAAGGACCGGGATAGGCTAGACCGATAAACAAGAGGGCCTGACGGAGTGCGGACTGTCTCTCAGGCCCTTGCTTTCTGACTCAGATATGAACTGCCTTTAACCTTTGACAGCGCCCGCAGTCAAACCGCCGATAATCTGGTCCTGCAGCGTTTGGTAAAGCACGACAATGGGCAAGGCGCCCAGCAGCCCTCCCGCTGCAAATACGCCCCAGTTGTTAGAAAAGTTCTCCGAAACAAACAAGTACAGGCCAACCATTAACGTATACTGGGACTTATCTTTCAGCAAGACGCTGGCCAGCACAAATTCCTGATAGGAGGCGATGAAGACCAGCAGGGCGACGATGACAATCATGGGCCTGGCCAGAGGGAAAATCAAACGCCAGAAGATCTGCCAGTGTGAGGCCCCATCCACCAGGGCCGACTCGTCAATATCCCGGGGGATGGAGTCAAAAAAGCCCTTCATGAGCCAGATCTGGATGCCCATTTGCGTGCCCAGGTAAGTCAAAACCAGCGGGGCATGTTGGTTCAAACCCATGGCTGGAATATACTGGCCGAGCTGTTGGAAGAGGTAAAAGATAGCCACAAACATCAGCAGGGTCGGAAAGACCTGGATCAAAAGTAAAGCCAGCATCAGCTGCCTGCGCCCTTTGAAACGGAAGCGGGAAAAGGAGTACGCGCTCAACATGATCGAGATCACACCCAAAACAGCGGTGATGGAGGACACTTTGAGCGAGTTCACCACCCACCTCAAGAAAGGATGGATGGGGTCGTTAAGCAGCGTCTGGTAGTTTTCCAGCGAAGCGTTGTCCGGGATCAACTTTTGTGAAGCCAGGGACCCCGTGGGGTTAAAGGAGGCAGAAATGATCCAGATGATGGGAAATAAAGCAAAAGCGATGGCCAGCACAGCCACCAACAAGCGCAGGATCAACCCCCTGCGGTTCCGGCGGCGGGGGGACGGCTTTGCCTTTTTAGTTTTCTGTTGGGCAGCTTCCGTGGTGAGGACATCCGATAGTTTAGACACTCTCTGAAACCTCCTCCCAGCGACGTGTGAACTGGTATTGGATCAGTGTCAGCACCGCCACAATGACGAAAATGACGATGGTGATGGCGGCCGCATAGGCGTAATCGGACCCTCGCCCGCCTTCAAAAGCGATCCGGTACGTGTAGCTGATCAGGATATCGGTATGACCGGCTGGGGTGGGCGTGCCCGCCATGGGCGGCCGGCCTTCCAGGAATGGATAGATGACGGCGAAATTATTAAAGTTAAACACAAAGGAGGCGATCAACAGCGGACCCACACTGACCAGCAGGAGCGGCAGCGTGATGTTCCAGAATTGCTGCCAGCTGTTAGCCCCATCTACCGCTGCTGCGTCGTAGATATCCTCCGGGATCGCCTGGAGGGCCCCGCTGGAAATGAGCATCATATACGGGTATCCCAGCCAGAGATTAATGATCAGGATGCCGATCTTGGCCCACATGGGGTGGGTGTAAAAGGGAGGAGCCCATCCGATCCAATTCTCCAGGGTGAGGGGGACCACGCCCAGATGGGGATTGAGCAACCCGCGCCAGATGAGGACCCCGATGATCCCGGGCAGCGTGTAGGGGATCAAGAGCAGGGAGCGGATGATCTTACGCCCGGGCACAAGGGGATCGTTGAAGGCGATCGCCACCAGCAGGCCCAGGGCAAATGTGGTTAAGACGGACAGGAAAGCGAAAGCGATCGTCCAAGCGAAAATTCGCAGGAAAGGCCCACGGAAGGCTGAGCTGCTGAACAGACGCTGGAAATTATAGAGACCGTTCCACACCATATAACCCGGCTGGAGCTGCTCTCCTTCTTCAGAGATAAAAAAGCCCACTTCCTCATCCGCGTAGTAAACCATGTCCTCGCGCTGATCAATCACTGCATCTTGTTCTTCATCATAGGTGTAACGCTGAACGAGAGGCGCTACGCTGTTCAGGTCCACCACCTGGACCTGATCCGGGGGCTGTCCGAACTTGACGCCGTCCAGATCGGGGAGAAATTTGATGACCTCGACTCTGGAAAGGCGTTCGTAGCCTTCCATCTCCGCAGGGATGCCCTCCTCATCCGCGGGACCAACGATCCCTTCGCCGGGTTCCACATCCTCAAAGCTGTCCCTCATGGCCAGGTAATCCTCGCCTTCGGGCCCCACCAACCACAGGGCAAACTCCCCTTCCGGACTGCGGTACGCCGTCCAGCTGTAGGTCGTCCCCCCCTCCGGGAGGTAGGTATCCTGTTCCAGGCGACTGATGGCCTGCTGTTTGGAGAGGATATGCCCATCGCTGTAATTGGTAAACGCGGAATAAAACGTGTACACCATGGGAAAGATGATGATTAAAATCACGATGGCCCCCGCGGGGATGTGCCAGCGCACAGGAAACAACTTGGGGCTCAGATTGAGGATATTGATGAGAAGCAAAATGGCCAGGATGGGCAGAGCCACCGGCCAGGCCCCGTCACGGAGCAGCCTATAAAGCAACCAGATCCCGAGCGCGTCAAGCACTGCGAGACCCAGCAAAACCAGGACATAACGTCCGAGATTATTGGAAAGGGCATCCAGGGGCCCTTTCGAGCCCCTGTGCCTTTGTACGTCAACCGTCATGGTTGAGCACTCCTCATTTGATTTGTTTATTGACCTTCTTCGATCTGGGTCCGGATCTGTTCGGCAGCGTTCTGGAAGGCTTCCTCTCCTGTCACTTCACCGCTGATGATCAGCTCTTCGGCGTCACCCCAGGCGGTCCATACGGATGCCATTTCAGGGATGGCAGGCATGGGCAGCCCCTCGGCCCCTGCTTCCGCAAAGGCAGCCAGATCTTCGTCATCGGTCGCCTCTCGGACCGGCAGCCAGGCTGACGGACGCGGATCGGCGTCATACAAACCCTGCATGAACTCATCACTGGCCACGACTTCGCTGAGAAGCGTTTGCGCCAGAAGCTGGTTTTCACTGAAGGCGCTGACCATGAAGCCCTGCACGCCCAGGAAGGGGCGGCCGTTGGTGTCATCACCGGCAGGGAATTTGCCGATGTTATAAGACACACCGCTTTCACGGATGCGGCTCAAAGCCCACGGTCCGGTGCCGATGCAGGCCACCTGGCCCTGTTCAAACAACGTGTGCATCACATCATAATCCACACCCGGCTCTACATGGCCCTCAGCAGCCATCGTTTCCAGCCATTCCGCCGCGGCGATGGCGCCCTCGCTGTCCAGTCCCACATCCTGCGGGTCATATCCACCTTCGGATCGACCGAAGATATAGCCGCCGTAAGCGGTGACCAGCGGGAACATGTGATAGGGGTCATTGGACTGGATAGTCCAGGCCGTGGCTTCCCCGTCGCTGTTCTCTTCGATGGTCTCCGCCAGGCTCATGACCTCATCCCAGGTCTCAGGTCGTTCGCCGTCGGCATATTCACTGAGCAGATCGGGGTTGCAGAAGAAAGCGATGTTCTCTGTGGCATAAGGCATCCCGTACAGCGTGCCCTGATAGGTAAAGGCGTCCACAGCGGGTCCAAAGAAGCTGTCCGCTTTCTGGCCCAGGTCAATTTCCGCTACCAGGCCGTTGGCCACCAGTTCGCCGAGCCAGTCATGTCCGCCGACGAAGATATCAGGACCTTCCCCTGCGGGTCCAGCCACTTTCACCTGATCACGGATGTCGCCAAAGCCGAGCTGGACCACTTCCACCTCAATGCCCAATTCTTCCGCGTATTTCCCGGAGATCTCTTCGATGATCGGGGAGCGTGTCTCATCCGCCCAAATCACGAGGGTGGGCGCTTCAGCCTCCTCTTCAGGTTCTTCTACGGGTTCTTCTGTAGGTTCTTCCACAGGTTCTTCTGTGGGTTCTTCTACGACTTCTTCTGTCGGTTCCTCTGTCGGCTCCGGGGTCGGCGAGGCGCACGCGCCCAGGACGAGAGCAAACGTCAGCAACGCGACAATCATAATCCATAAAGGTTTCTTCTTCATATCCATCTTTCTTTCCTCCGAAAGTTACTGCTTGAACAAAAAATTAACTTCTAACTTTCCTACATTCGATCAAATTATCTGAGCTGGTCATCACCTCCTTCCCCTTTTCATAGGCGGGGATGCAGGATTAAAATTCTGATTCTATGGGATCAATGCTACTTATTGATAATCGCAGGGACTGACACAGGTTCTGCATCAAACGATCCAGATCTTCCTGCTGCCGGTCTGAGAACCTCTGGAAGACATCCTCCAAAGCTTGCTGGTGCGCCCGGCATATTTCAAGGCGTTTACGCCTACCCTCCGCCGTGAGGACCACACGCTGCGCGCGGCGGTCTTCAGGATCCGGGACGCGCTCAACCCAACCACGATTTTCCAATTCATCAATGACCCGGGTAATGGTGCTTTTGGAAAGCAGCAGCCGGTCGCTGATCGTGGTCAAGCGCTTCCCCTCTTCATTTTCAAATAACAACAGGGTTCGATACTGGGAGGTGTTGAGCTGAAACCGTTCCAGGGATCGTCGGTCATAATCGTCAAATAAGACATAGGCTTTCTGGATCCAGCGGTAAAGCATCTGGGAGGCCACCAAAGAGGTGTATTCCGTTTCGTCGACGTCACATGACATTGTTTCACCTCGAATAATTAGATATGAAACTATTTATAATGTAACTAATTAATCCTGGAAAGTCAAGGGGGCTTTTATGATCTGTTCATCTTTGTATCTGGAACACCCCCTACCCAGCGCGAGGTATCTTCCCCCAGGGCACTACATCCGATCATGAGAGGGGTTAACCAAGCCACCCCTCTATCAGATCCTGAATGGACAGCGTGTTCAACACATCTCCCGGCTCAAGCCATCCCCGGCGGGCCTGATCCACCCCGTAGCGCATATAGGCCAGTTCTTCCACACGGTGGGCATCGGTGTTGATCACCACTACAGCCCCCTTCTCTTTGGCCAACCGCACCTGCACGTCGGAGAGGTCAAGGCGGTTGGGCTGGGCGTTGAGTTCCACCGCGACACCGTGTTCGGCAGCTGCCTCAAGAACGGCTTCCATATCGTAAACCATGGGGCTCCGCTCCTGGATTTTTCGTTCCGTGGGGTGGGCCAGGATGTTGACCCGGGGATGCTCCAGGGCGCGGAGGATGCGCTCGGTCTGATCGGGAGGGGCGAGATCTAGATGAGAATGGATGGAGGCCACGACCAGGTCCAATTTCTCCAGGGTCTCCTCATCCATATCCAGAGTCCCATCTTTAAGAATGTCGACCTCCATCCCCCGCAGGATGCGAATCCCCTCATATTTTTCCTCGAGCCGTTTGATTTCCTCCCACTGATCCCGGGCTTTTCCGGCGTCCAGCCCCTGGGTCATGGCCAGGGACGGCCCGTGATCGGTGATGGCAAAGTACTCATACCCCCGCTCCCGGCATCCCTTAAGCATATCCTCCAGGGAGGACTTGCCGTCCGACCACGTGGAGTGCATCTGCAAATCTCCCCGGATGTCCTCGTGGTTGATCAATTCGGGAAGGTCACCCTCCTGTGCCTTGTCGATTTCCCCCCGATCCTCCCGCAGCTCAGGCGGGAACCAGGGTAATCCAATCTGATCGTAGATCTCTTCTTCTTTCTCCCCCGCCAGCCATTCCCCGGCCCAGGGATCATCTTCCTCTCCCTCTTCTTCCTCATCCACAGCGAAGATCCCGTATTCCGAAATCCGTAAATCTTGGTCCACTGCCAGCTTGCGGAGGTGGACGTTATGGGCTTTAGAGCCCGTGAAATAGAGCAGGGCAGCGCCAAAACTTTTCGGCTCCAGAATGCGGAGATCCACATCCAACCCGCTTTCCAGCCGGACTGTACCTCGTGTTTCACCCGCAGCGATCACCTCCGCAACCGGGCCGTACTCCGTGAAATATGTCATGATCTTTTGGGGTTCTTCGCTGGCGATGGCCAGGATATCGATGTCACCCACCGTCTCCTTGCGGCGGCGGTAGCTTCCGGCTATCTCCAGTCGCTCCAGTCCAGGCGCGTCCTGCAAGTAATCGGTCAGCGAGCGCACATACTGATCCGCTTCGGCCAGCAACGTGCGCTGTTCCATCCCGGTGTAGCGCTCGATCTCCTCCAGAATACCCTGCTGGGTCTTCTCCCCGAACCCGTCCAGGGCAGCCACATCCCCCTTTTCTGCCGCAGCCTGGAGCTCTTTCAGGGTCCGGATGTCCAGTTCATGCCACAGCTGCGCGGTACGTTTCGGACCCATGCCCTCCAGGTTCATGATCTCGATCAAACTCTCCGGCACCTCTCCAGCCAATTCTTCATACTGAGGCATGGTCCCGGTCTGTGTGATATCCAGGATATGCTCCTGCATGTCCTCACCAATGCCTTGCAGTTCGGTCAAATCTTCCCCCTCCTCCAGAGCAGCATCCATGGGGCGCGGGAAAGTGTTCACTGTCCGGGCCGCATCCCGGTAGGCCCGGACCCGGAACTGGTTCCCCCCTTTGATCTCCAATAAATCCGCAAAACGCTTCAAAACACGCGCGATCTCTGCGTTTTCCATGGCTTTCTCTATCCTCTCCCCTTACGCAAAATCCACACCTTTAGAAGACAAAAGCGACTTAAATGCGCCTTCATCCAGGGTTTCCACTCCCCTTTCCCGGGCTTCGTCGAGCTTTGACCCCGGGTTATCTCCCACCACCACATAATCGGTGGCCCCGCTCACCGAGGAGGTAGCATTTCCACCGTGGCGCTCCACCAGTTCCTGGGCTTCGCTCCGGCTCCATGTCTCCAGGCCGCCAGTGAATACAAACGTCAACCCCTGCAGAGGCTGCTGTTCGGGGATTTCGGGCTCAATCATGTCGATCTCATCCAACAGCTCATCCAGCATCTCCTGGGAGGCCTGGCCTTTGAAGAAGCCGTGGATGGCTGCCGCCATTTTATGGGCGATGCCGGGGACCTCTTCCAGGTCTTCCAGGCTCGCTTCACGCAGAGCACCCAAGGATTGAAAATGGTGGGCCAGGTCCCGGGCCACCGTCTGGCCTACTTCCGGGATACCCAGTCCGTACAAAAAGCGACGCAGCTCTACCTTCCGGGCACCGTCAATGGCTTCAATCAGCTGCCGGGAGGATTTTTCCGCGAACCCTTCCAGGGAAAGGACCTCCTCTTCGGTCAGGTCAAAAAGGTCCGGCAGTTTCTCCACCAGGCCCTCCTTGACCAGCAGCTGAGCTGTTTCCTCGCCAATCCCCTCAATGTCCAGGGCATTCCGGGAGGCCAGATGCTCGATCCGACCCGCGAGCTGGGCCGGGCATCCGAAGCTGTTGGGACAGATCACAAACGGACCCCGCCGCTTTAACACGGATCCACAGGAAGGACAGACCTCCGGCATCTCAAAGGGCGGTTGCCGTTCTTCGTCCTCTTCCTCAATCCGCTCCACAACCTGGGGGATGACATCCCCCGCCCGCTGCACCCGGACTTTATCTCCCTCGCGGATGTCCTTTTTATGCAGCTGCTCGATGTTATATAAACTGGCCCGGCTGATGGTCACCCCGCCTATCTGCACCGGCCGCAGCATGGCGATAGGGGTGACAATCCCTGTGCGGCCCACACTGGGAATGATGCGGTCCACGTGCGTAATTTCCTTCCGGGGTGGAAACTTAAAGGCAAAGGCCCAGCGCGGATGGTGGGCAGTGCTGCCCAGGTCTTCCCGGGCAGCCAGATCGTTCAGCTTGATCACCACCCCATCGATTTCATAATTCAACCTGTCACGGCGGTCTTCCATATCATCGTGATATCGGATTACCTCTTCAAAAGAATCCAGGCGTTTGGAGAGCTCGCTGACCCGGAAGCCCCAGTCCCGCAGGGCTCCCAGCACCTCCCATTGGGAACCCACATCACCGCCCTCCAGGTATAAAATGTCATACACATAAATTTCCAATGGGCGTTGGGCCGTGATGCTTGGATCAAGCTGGCGCAGGGAACCGGCAGCCGCGTTCCGCGGGTTAGCAAAGGGTTCCTTACCCTCGTTGATCAACCTCTGATTGAGATCTTCAAAGTTTTCTATAGAAATCAGGATCTCTCCCCGCACCGCCAGCACATCCGGCACAGGCCGGGTCGTATCCATCAATCGCAGCGGAACCGAGCCGACGGTGCGCACATTTTCCGTGATTTCATCACCCACCTGTCCATCTCCCCGGGTGGCTGCACGATCCAGGGCCCCACCTTCATACACCAGTTCCACGGAAGCTCCATCAAATTTCGGTTCCGCGACGTACGCCACCTCTCCTTGCTCCCCCAGTCCTCGCAGCACGCGGTCGTGAAAATCGCGGGCTTCTTTTTCCTGATGGCTGGACTGCAGGCTGAGCATGGGCGCGGTGTGTTCCACATCCGGGAGCTCGTCCACCGGGGGAGCGCCCACCCGCTGGGTAGGAGAGTTTTCGGACTGGAAATCCGGGAACTGCTCCTCTAGCGCCTGGAGCTTTTTAAACAACTCGTCATATTCATCATCCGATATCTCCGGCTCGTTTTTGACATAATAGAGATAATCATGGTGGCGAATTTCTTCGCGCAGTTCTTCGATTCGTTCTTTGGCACGCTTACGATCCATGCTCATCCTTCCCTTGCCCCTTTCTCGGTTGTGCTCTATCAAACCATCAAAACCATGCCTCCAGCCAGCAGGGACGCATTTCTTGGGATATTTAATTTTGAACCCACACCTGTATGACGTATTATAAACAACTTCAAGGGAAACCATCGACATAAAAAATATCCGGAGGTGTTCCCTTCACTCCCCACCTGTGATACACTTCAGCTGCTTAATCTGAAATGGCCTTCTTGGATATAGGACAATCAAACCGCCTTCCGTTTTCAGCCGCGTGGGCACCTGATATTGGTTTCACCTCCCCAGCGGGGCCTGAAGCCAAGAAGTAACGAAAGAAGACTCAAAACAAAAAGGGTTCAGATATATGAAACACATCCATTTGGACACCCAAAGACTCCATCTGCGTTCGATGGTTTCCGATGACCTGGATGATCTGCTAAATATCTTTGGAGATCCCCGGGTGATGGCCTCCTTTAACGAACCTCCATTTACCCGCCAGCAAATGCAGGCTTGGCTGGATCGGAATCTGGCCCACCAAGAACGCTGCGGATATGGACTCTTCGCGGTGATCTTGAAATCAGAGGAGGTCTTGATCGGCGACTGCGGGCTGGAGCACATGGATCTGGAAGGCGAAGATGTCACCGAGCTGGGATATGACATATGCAGCGCGTATTGGAACCAGGGCTACGCCACAGAAGCGGCCCGAGCCGTGCGCGATTTCGCCTTTCAGTCCCTGGAACTGCCGCGGCTGGTCAGCCTGATCCGGGTCGGCAACCAGGCTTCAAAACGGGTCTCAGAAAAAATCGGCATGCATTTGGTGGAAGTGATCGAGCGATACGACATCACCTATTGGAAGTACGCCATGAATAGAGAAGAATAAAAGCAAACCAGCACGCTGGGACAATACATTGCCCAAAAAATTTTCCTCATCAGCTCCAGAGGTCATCCTCCCCCAGAATGTTATAATTGGAACCATGGAAAATAATTCAAGAAAACAAAAAGTAGATCCACAGCGCCAACAGAAAGCCAAGGAATACGCCCGCCTCCGGCGACGCTTCATGCTCCTGGACCTGGTCCTGGGCACCGCCCTGCTCCTGGCCTGGCTGCTCACCGGCTGGTCAGCAGCGCTGAGGGACTGGGTTTTCTCCTGGACGGACAGCGTTTGGATAGCCGTGGGGGCTTTTGGGGGTATCTTCGGCGGCGTCCTTTACCTGATCGATTTGCCGTTATCCTATTACACGGGATATGTGCTGCCACACCGTTACGAATTATCCAATCAGGACCTCAAAGGCTGGATCACCGACCAGCTCAAGGGTCTCCTCTTGGGGGCAGCTCTGGGGGGACTTCTCTTAGAGGTGGTCTATTTCCTGCTCCGCATTGCGCCTCAGACCTGGTGGCTGTGGACCGGGCTGGTTCTCCTTTTCTTCAGCGTCATCCTTGCCAATTTAGCGCCTATCCTGATCTTTCCCATCTTCTATGATTTTCAACCCCTGGAAGAGGAACATCAGGACCTCAAAGAACGCTTGATCAGGCTGGCTGAGAAAGCCGGCACCGAAGTGAAAGGTGTATTTAAATTTGATATGAGCCGGCGTACTAAACAGGCCAACGCCGCCCTGACTGGACTGGGAAACACGCGTCGGATCATCCTGGGAGATACGCTGCTGGAGGAATTTTCCGACGACGAGATCGAAACCGTGCTGGCCCACGAGCTGGGCCACCACGTCAACAACGACATTCCCCTGGGGATCGCGGTGCAGACCGTCCTCACCTTTGGCGGTCTCTACCTGGCATCCCTCCTCCTGGACTGGGGCATCGGATATTTCGGTTTCCAGGGTGTATCGGATCTTGCAGCACTTCCTCTCTTTGGCCTGGTCATGAGCCTATACGGTCTGGTCACCATGCCCCTCAGCAACGCTTACAGCCGCTGGCGGGAGCGCATGGCCGACCGCTACGCCCTCCAGGCCGCGGAAAACGGAGAGGCTTACGCCTCCGCCCTGGTTCGCCTGGCTGACCAGAACCTGGCCGAGGCGGACCCCGAGGCCTGGGTGGAGTTCTTGCTCTATTCCCACCCGGCCCTGCAGAAGAGGATCAACATGGCGCACGATTTCTCAACGGGTCAAGCCTAGGTCCCCTTTCATTACCAGGTAAAAAATGAAAATACATCACCTGAACTGTGGGACCCTCCACGCGCCTTTTGTCCACATCGACTCCCTGGTCTACTGCCTGCTGGTGGAATCCGGCAGGAGGTTGGTGCTGGTGGATACCGGCTTCGGCTTGAGGGATTACACCCAACCCACCCCCAAAATGCGTTTTTTCCTGAACTACATGGGCGTCCCCCGGGACCCAGCGGAAACTGCCCTGCACCAGGTCAGAGCGCTTGGATACCAGGCAGATGACGTGACCGATATCATCTGCACCCACCTGCATATCGACCACGCCGGGGGACTGTCCGACTTTCCCCGAGCGAACGTTCACATTTATGAGAAAGAATACCAGGCCGCTCAAAAGCCCCGGGGGATGATGGGATTTGCTTATCTTCCATCCCAATGGGCACACGGCCCGTATTGGGTCTTCCATGAGCAGAGGGATACAACCTGGTTCGGGTTGGACGCCATCCAGGTCCTGACCACCCCGGAAACTTCATTCTATCTGCTGCCCCTGCCCGGTCACACCCCGGGCCACTGCGGGGCAGCCATCGGCAGCACAGGGAACTGGCTGCTGCACTGCGGGGATGCAGCCTCTCCTTTTCACCCCCTGACAGATCTCCATGACCGGGGCCCTGACGCTTACCGTTTAGCCTTCTTTCCCAGGAAAATCACGGAAGGCTTGGCCGGCCCCCACGCCTCGCGCCTGAAAGCGCTCTTGACCGAGCATGCCGGGGAGATCCGCGGGATCAGCTCACATGATATTTACAGTTTCAAAGAATATCACCGGGCGCATTAAAGTCATTTTCAATTAACAAAAAACAGCGTGCTGACAAAAATCAGCACGCTGTTGTGATTTTCTGATCAGGGACCTTATCCTACAGGCACCGGTTCTTCCGTGTCCTCCGGTTTGACACCATTTTCGACCTCTGAGGGATCGCCTTTTTCGAGCACGATCTCTCCTTCTTCTTCCTCATCATCCGGATAAGAGGCATCAACGATAACCAGGTCTCCCGCTTTGAATCTGCCCTCGAGGAGGGCATCGGAAAGCTGGTTCTCGATTTTGTGCTGGATCACGCGGCGCAAGGGTCGAGCGCCCATTTCCGGGTTGTACCCTAATTCCGCCAGAAGGTCGACACCCTCTTCCGTGACTTTCAATTCCAGATTTTTCTCTTTCAGGCGATCTCTGACTTTATCCATCTCCAGAGACACGATATCCCGGATGTTTTCACGGGTCAAGGAGTGGAAAACGATCACGGAGTCCACCCGGTTGATGAATTCGGGCCGGAAAGCCTTTTTCAATTCTTTGAGCAGCTTGCTGCGCATTTCCTCATACTCGCGCTCTCGAGCTTCTTCCTCATTTTGAGCCAGCTCAAATCCGATCGAGGTCTGGTTCTGGATCAGATCCGCGCCGATGTTGGAGGTCATGATGATGATCGCGTTCCGGAAATCGACGGTCCTGCCTTTGGCGTCTGTGATGTGCCCTTCCTCCATGATCTGGAGGAGCATATTGTACGCCTCGTGGTGCGCCTTCTCGATCTCGTCAAAAACGACGATGGAGTAAGGCCGGCGGCGGATCGCCTCCGTGAGCTGCCCAGCTTCGTCATAACCGATGTATCCCGGGGGGCTCCCACCAGGCGGCTGACGCTGTGGCGCTCCATGAATTCGGACATGTCGAGGTGAATCAGCGCTTCTTCACTGCCAAACAGGAAGCGCGCCATGGCTTTGGTGAGTTCTGTCTTCCCCACCCCGGTGGGGCCGAGGAAAATGAAGGAGCCAACCGGCCGTTTGGGGTCTTTCAACCCTGCCCGGGCCCGGCGCACAGCCTTGGAAATCTTGTCAATGGCTTCGTCCTGCCCCACAATATAATCGTGGATGGATTCTTCCATCTGCAGGAGCCTGTCTGATTCTTCCTGTTCCAGCTCCATGACGGGGATGCCCGTCCACATCGAGACCACCTCAGCGATATCTTTAGTGGACACGATCGGACTGCTGTCCCGATCCCAGGCCAGCTTCAATTCTTCCAGCTCATCTTCCAGGTCCGCCTCCCGGTTCTCCAAATCTTCAATCTCTCCCAAACCGCTTTCCTCTACGCCTTTGATCTCCTTGCGCACATTCCGCAATTTCGAAACCACTTCTTTGGCGGACTCACCGATGGGATTTTTGTACATCCGAACCCGGGAAGACGCTTCGTCCACCAGGTCAATGGCTTTATCCGGCAGGAAGCGGTCAGAAATATAACGTGCTGAGAGGTCCGTAGCTGCCTCTAAGGCTTCGTCAGATATCTGGAGCTGGTGATGGTCTTCATAGGCCTTGCGAATGCCCTGAAGGATTTCAACCGTTTCTTCTTCGGTGGGCTCTTCGACGACGATAGGTTGGAAGCGGCGCTCAAGCGCCGCATCACTTTCAATATGCTTGCGGTACTCATCCATGGTCGTCGCGCCCACAACCTGCAGCTCACCCCGAGATAGGGCCGGTTTGAGAATGTTCGCTGCGTCCATCGCTGAACCAGCGGACCCGGCTCCCACCAGCATGTGGACCTCATCAATGAAGAGGATGGCGTCGGATGATTTGAGCTCTGAAATGACACGTTTCAAACGCTCCTCAAATTGACCGCGGTACATTGTGCCCGCGACCACAGAACCCAGATCCAGCTGCAGAACCCGTTTTCCCAACAGGGGGGCGGGGACTTCTCCGTCCGCGATGCGCTGGGTGAGACCTTCCACGATGGCCGTTTTTCCCACCCCGGGTTCTCCGATCAGGGCAGGGTTATTCTTGGTCCGGCGGGCCAAAATTTGAACGACCCGCTCAATCTCCGACTCACGTCCAATGACAGGATCCAGCTTCCCCTCTTCTGCCAATTCGGTGAGATCAACAGCGAGCTGATCCACCATGGGAGTCGAACTCTTACTCTTGGTCCGTTTCGAGCGACGAGAACGTTTGCTTTCCCGCTGCAACTTGCTTTTTTCCTTCATATCCTCAATCACTCGTAATGTCTGGCGGCGGATTTGTTCAGAGGTCAAACCGAGCTGACCCAGCACTTCATGGGCCACCCCTTTTCCATATTCGATCAACCCCAATAAGATGTGTTCCACACCAATATAATGATGCCCTAACTTACGGGCCTCTTCCACTGCTAATTCCAGCACGCGCTGTGTTCCGGAGGACAGTGCCAGCGCATCACCCCGGTAATCACCATACCCGGTGATCCCTTCGGTGACCGTCAGCACGCTCTCCATATCTAAACCTAACTCGCGCAAGACCCGTCCGGCGATACCGCCTTGATCTCTCAACAAACCCAAAAGCAGGTGCTCCGTGCCAATTTGGGCATGGTGCATGCGCTCTGCTTCTTTGTGTGCCAGACTTAAAACACGTCGAGCACGCTGGGTAAATCTTTCCATACTAGCCAAAATGCAACCTCCTGCAACAACCCGGGGGTTCCCCCGAATTTCAGTTGCGATTGTAATAGAGAGAATTCTTGCTTACTGGTAAAAACATTCTACCAAAGAAAGCCCTCAAATTTTAGGCTAGTGCCTTTTTTAATAAAAATATAATAAATATTCCTGCCCGGGTCTGACAATTTTGTATGCAGCACGTGCATCCTTTCACAAAACCCCCGGGATAGAAAAAAAGCGCACCTGGGTAGGGTGCGCTGTCTGCTGCAGGGTCATTCCTGATCATCAGGAGGGGCTTCGCTGCCCTTTCCTGGTTCCCCCTCATCGGGAGGCTGATCTCCCTCGAGCTCCTCTTTTCCATCTTCAGAAAGCGCCTCTTCCCCGACCCCCTTTTCATCGTCTTCCACGGGTTCCTCGGCCTCGCTGATTCCCATTTCTTCCAGTCCCCCTTCTTCTTCGAACTCTTCCTGAATCTTTTCATAGTCATAAGATGCGAATTCGTCTGAATCCACTTTCTCCAAACTCAGGCCGATTCTATGCCGTTCTTTATCAAGGTTGATCACCCTCAATGTCAACTCCTCGTCCACGCTGACCACTTCGGATGGATGCCCCACTCGCTGCGCGCTCAGCTCTGAGATATGGATCAGCCCTTCCAATTCCGTACCGCTGATGCGGGCAAAAGCCCCAAAATCCGTCAAATTAGTGATCGTCGCCTGCACAAGCTGCCCCTCTTCCAAATCCTGGATTTTCTCTTTCCAGGGGTCATCCTCTAACCTGCGTAAAGAAAGGCCGATGCGCCGTTTCTCTTCATCCAGGCTGATGACCTCCACCTCCACTTCCTGGCCCACTTTAACCACATCCCGGGGGTGCTCCACATGCTCCCAGGAAAGCTCCGAGAGGTGAACGAGGCCATCCACCCCTTGAATGTTCACAAAGGCGCCAAAATCTGCCAGGCTGCTGACATATCCTGTGACATGGTCCCCCACCGCCAGGTCATCAATAAGCTGTTCTTTGATCGCTTCCCGCGTCTCTCCAATGGCATCCCGTTCTGAAAGGATTAAACGCTGCCGCTCGCGCTCTACCTCAATCACCTTCACTGTGATGGGTTCGCCTACCGTATTCTCCCAGCGGTCTTCCGGGGTTGCCCCTTCTTGTTCTCGAAACACGCTGACCAGAGATCCGGGCACAAAACCCTGTAATTGACCTACAGGGACGAGCAACCCGCCTTTGTTATATCCCTCAACAATGGTTTCCAAGGTTTCTCCACTCTCCAACATCTCCTCCACTCGCTGCCAATCCTTTTCTTCTTGGGCGCGCGTGTAGGACAGGACGACATTGCCGTTGGGATCTTCGGGCTCGACGATGTAGACGGAAATTACGTCTCCAACTTCAAACGTTTGCAGCGTGTCTTGATCGATTTTATCCAATTCGTAACCGGCAATGATCCCATCTGCCTTCGACTTCACATCGATGAGAATTTCATGCTTTGTGATGGATGTGATCTCCCCGTTCCGGATTTCTCCTTTTTGGGGGATGGAGGCCAGACCCAGCCCTTCCTGGGCGAGGAGGGTTTCCATATCAAGCGCTTCTTCACGGACTGGTTCATTCGTTGGGACCACGACTTCTTCCCTTTCTTTTTCTTGGTTTTCTTCGGTCATAAAATGCTCTACTCCCTGGGGGTGAAAGGATGTGGCAATTATACAGTGCAAATTTCAACTTGGCAACCTTTATGGTAAGATAGTCACGGGCAAAAACATTGCCTGAAAAACAGTTTTTTTACGAGGTAGCGTACAATCTGGTCTTTACACGTTTCTTTTTCAAAAAAGGTAGAACATGAGGGTCATTTACCCATTTACAGCTGTCGTCGGTCAAAAACGAATGAAACGGGCCTTGGTGCTCAACGCCGTCAATACACGCATCGGCGGCGTGTTAATTCGGGGTGAACGGGGAACGGCAAAATCCACAGCTGCCCGCGCGCTGGCGGCCCTTTTACCCGAGGTGAAAACCTTTGCGGACTGTCGCTTCGGCTGCCATCCTGATCGTCCCACCACCTGGTGCACGGAATGCAAAGAAAAAGCGGAAAAAGGTGTGGACCGGAGCATCGAAATGCTCCCCACGCCATTCATCAACCTCCCGGTTTCCGCCACAGAAGACCGGGTTGTGGGCACGCTGGACATCGAGAAAGCCATTCAAAAAGGGGAGCGGCATTTCGAACCGGGCGTATTGGCGGATGCCAACCGCGGGCTGCTCTACATTGACGAGGTCAATTTGCTCGATGATCACGTCGTGGATCTCCTCCTGGATTCTGCTGCCATGGGGATGAATATTGTGGAGCGAGAGGGCATCTCCTTCCGGCATCCCGCCCGCTTCATCCTGGTCGGGACCATGAACCCCGAGGAAGGGGATCTGCGCCCCCAATTATTAGACCGTTTTGCGCTCTCCGTGAATATCAGGGGCATCCGTGACACTCGCGAGCGTGTTTTGATCATGGAACGCCACCTGGCATACGAACGGAACCCAGAAGGTTTCCGGGAAACATGGCTTCCCAAAGAAAGGGAACTCTCCCAAAAGATCAAAAAGGCCCGCTCACTATTACCAGAGGTCACATATTCCACAAAAAACATGGTCGACATCGCCAACTTAAGCACCTCCCTGCATGTGGAAGGCCACCGCTCAGACCTGGTGATTTTGAAAACCGCCCGGGCCCACGCGGCTTTTGAGGGGCGGACGGAAATCACCGGCCGGGATATCGCTCTGGCAGCCGAATTGGCCTACCCCCACCGCCTGAAGCGCGGACCCTTCCAGGAGACGGAAATCAGCGCGGAGGAACTGGCGGAGCGGATTGACGCTTTGAAAGGATCGCAAAGAGGGTCTGAAGAAAAGAAAGGCGAAGAGGG
>JGI1689J12820_1000007_pt1 | contig 75403 bp, 63 predicted proteins | sample PRCRCaboRojoPR_6_FD_12820 | JGI IMG/M metagenome (IMG submission 12820)
GGCTTATTGCTGTATTAGCGGTCATTTTAGCCTGTGGATTGGGGGTACGGCTGTATGACCTCAAAGACCCCCCGTTAGATTACGCTGCGACGCGCCAGCTACGATCCGCACTTATCGCGCGTGGAAAATATTATCGCATTGCTCAGGATGTTCCTGATTGGAAGCGCGAAATCGCTCTCAAACAGGGTGGACACAGTATGATTGAACCAACCATCATGGAGACGATTGTAGCTAGCACGTATTGGCTCGTAGGAGGAGAGCATGTATGGATAGCTAGAATTTATTCAGCACTTTTTTGGGTCTTAGGTGGAGTGGCTGTATACGCCCTGGCAAATGAGATGATAGGTGTTGATGGGGCCGTGATTGGGATGACATATTATTTATTTGCTCCTTTTGGAATTGTGTCCAGCCGGAGCTTCCAGCCTGATCCTTTAATGACAACGAGTATTATTTTTGCCTGGTGGACCTTTTACCGCTGGCATAAATCGCACACCTGGAAATGGGCGATTTCCGCAGGACTTACCGCAGGTTTTGCCATGCTTGTCAAAGCCACTGCAGTTTTCTTTTTATTAGGAGGATTTGGAGCACTTATTCTATTAAGAACGCATATCAAAAACAACCTTAAAGATGGCCAGATATGGACCATTGGTCTTTTATCTGGACTTCCTGTAGCGCTTTATAATGTCTATGGTGTATTCATCGTTGGCACGCTTGGAAAACAATATAGGGGAAGGTTTTTCCCTCAATTGCTTAATGATATCCAATTCTATCAACGTTTGCTGAATGCAATCTCAACGGTCGCTGGCCATGAATTGATTTTGTTTTTCTCTATTCTTGGGTTATTATTAATCAAATCTAAAAAAGTAATTGGATACCTCATGGGTATATGGATTGGATACATTATTTATTTTCTGACTTTTTCGTATCATTCCACAACTCATTATTATTACCACCTTCCAATGATCCCTTTGGCTGCAATATCTATCGCTGGTTTTTCAAATTTTATCTTTAAATTACTGAACAAGAATCTTCTTAAAAACTTAGTTCGGACGGGATTGGTGTTAGTAATCCTCCTTGGTGTTGGGGGAGGACATTACATGCTTTTCAATGAAAATTATAGGCACGAACCCCCGTATTATTTAAAAGTTGCTAATAAAGTAAACCGGGAAAAACACATCGCTGTGTTGAGCCAAAATTATGGTTATCGGATTGCTTATTATGGATGGATTACTCCAAAAGTGTGGTTGGGGATCATAGATCAAAAGCATGCCGAGCTGCAAGGAAAGGATAGTGATCCTTTTCAGGAGACGTTCCAGGATTTTATCAAGGGTGTTGACTATTTCATTGTCACTAATTTGCAAGAGCTGCGCAGGCAAGAAAAGTTGCATGAAAAACTATACAATACGTACTCCATTCATGCAGAGGGGGGTGGATATGTTATTTTTGATCTCAATAAAAAGTTAAAGCCATGAAAGACCAACCTTTGGTATCCATTGTCACTCCATCTTATAATCAGGCTGATTTTCTGGAAGCGACGATCCAATCTGTTTTGAAGCAGGATTATTCTCATATCGAGTTTGGGGTGGTGGATGGCGGGTCAACGGACGCCAGTTTAGAGGTTATCAAGCAGTATGAAGATCACTTAACTTGGTGGATATCGGAACCCGATCGAGGGCAAGCTGACGCCATCAATAAAGGGATGAATAAGGTCCAAGGAGATATTGTGGCTTGGATCAATTCAGATGATCTATATTTACCGGGAGCGATTAGTAAAGCAGTTAGGGCCTTTCGCAAAAATGACACGGCATTGGTGTTTGGCGATGCGGTTACCATCGATGCAATGGGGCGGCCAATAAAGCATTTGAAATTTGGGGATTGGGGTTTTTCGGAGTTGATGCGTTTTCAGATGATATGCCAACCAGCAGTATTTGTAAAGAAAACGGTTTGGGATGAAGTAGGCGGATTAGATCTTAGCTATCATTATATGCTTGACTATCATTTGTGGATCCGGATCGCTGAAAAACATGACATGAAACACATTGCGAATCCTTTAGCAGCGTCGCGGTATCATCAGGAGGCGAAGAATTTCGCCAATGCAGCAGACTTTTCAAATGAAATATTCCGGGTTGAGCGTTGGATGCGGGAAAACCCCCAGACTGCTGCGTATTACGAAGAGAACAAGCGACAAATTATCGGGGGGGCGTACAATCTTAGTGCGCGCTATCTATTAGACGGTGGGTTTCCTAAAAAAGCCTTAGTGCATTACAGAAAAGCCCTGAAAGCATGGCCAATTCGAACGATAAAAAGTTGGCACCGAATCCTATTCTGTGTTNTTTCCATGCTTATTGGCATAAAGGCGACTGATATACCTAGGCTTAAAAGGTCGATATATTCATTTGATATCGGTAACGTGGACGATTGGCCGGGTTTGTCCAAGCCGGATAAAGAATAAGGGTATGAGAAAAGTGGTTGATTTATACTAATAATTGAGTGTAGTTGATAACGTTAAAGGGAAATATAGGACTTAGATTAATGACACTTCCTTTGGTTTCTATTGTTACCCCCTCTTATAATCAAGCTAAGTTTTTGGAACAAACGATCCTTTCTGTGATCCATCAAACCTATCCACGGATCGAATTCATTGTTGTGGATGGGGGATCAACAGATGGTTCGGTTGATCTAATTAAAAAGCATGAGAATAGTATTGATTTTTGGACATCGGCACGCGATAAAGGACAAACGGACGCCATTAACTTCGGATTTATGCAAGCCTCTGGAGATATTTTCGCTTGGTTGAATTCGGATGATGTTTATCAACCGGATGCAGTTGAAGAGGCCGTAGATTATTTATCTGATCATCCCAGCGTTGGTTTAGTATATGGTGACGCAAATATCATCGATGAAAAGGGAAGTGTGGTCAGAAAATTTAACGCCAAGCAAACAAATTATCAAAGACTTCGACGTGGCGGGGTATACATTCCGCAGCCAGCGGCATTCTGGCGGGCTCGTCTCTGGGAAAGGGTAGGACCTTTGGATCCGTCATATTACTTTGCCATGGATTATGATTTGTGGCTTCGATTAGCAAAAGTCTCCGAATTGAAATATCTTGAGGGACATACCTGGGCGAATTTCCGGGTTCATGGACAGTCCAAAACCATTACATCGGATTCCCGATGCTGGGATGAAATGTTAAGAATTCATAGACGGGATGGCGGCGGCTGGTTTTCTGTTTTAGTAGCCAAATACTGGATTCGAAAATTGATCACACCGTTATGGAATTGGTGGAGACGGCGGAGATTACTAAAGAAGAAATGAAATTAAGGGAAAAGGATAGTTTATGGGACAGTGGACTTTACGCAATAAACTTACAGCACTGATCAATCACTGGCACTTTGTCTTGCTCACCTTTTTGGTTGCTGCCGGGATGTCCTGGGGGGTTGTGCGCATAATGCCTCCACAGTATTCTGCATCTGTAGATATATATATGGGCATTGATATCAATCGGGTTTTTGATGTGTCCTCCATGGCCACATATGCTAAATCGGAACCGTTTAACATTGATGATTATAAAAACTGGCAGTTATCACAGGTGGAGTCGATCGCCCGTTCATATGAGGTGGCAGACGAAGCACTAACTAGGCTCCGCGCAGAGGACTCTTACTGGGAATCGATTCCAGTGGAAAAATTTCTTGAAATGGAAGAACTAGACTGGAGGGATGTGGGAACTTGGCGCTTAACAATCGTCACTTCTTCGCCGGGTCGGGCTGTTCGGGGAGTTCAGGTTTGGGTTGAAGTCTTTGTGGAACATCTCTCCGATTTGATCTCTAAAGCTGAAAAAGCATTTAAGATTGATGGAAAACTGCGCGCTCTGGACAACCAAAAAGTTCAGGTCAAAAATGAGATCTCTCAGATTGAGTTAATTGTAAAGGAAGTGAACTCTTATTCATCAGAACTAGAAAAGTATCAAGTTGATCGAAAACTTGACCCAATAATGCGATGGAGATTGTGGGGTTTAGCCGCAAATTCTGCGGAATTTAATCCGCTCTGGGAAGTACTCCTAGATGAATTTCCGGATGAAAGTAGTTCTCTCTCTTCCTATGTAAGTTGGATTGATGAATTGAAAGTTGTCCTGGGAACCCAGAAAGAAATCCTACAAGTTTCTTTGGGATCGATAGAGGATGAGGAAGAACGCTTAACGTATCTGTACCTGGAAGAGATCCAGAAGTCAAAAGGGTTGTCGCCTAATTTATATCTTGAGGTTCCCCCATCCGATGTCAAAGAAAATTGTGAGCATCAAGGATCCACTGCAGCACTTGTCGGTGGTTTGATTGGGATGTTAGGTTTTGTGATTGTTTTCCTTTGGCTGACTGAATATAAAGGGGAATCATCATGAAGAAAAGGTTGTTTTTCGCCACACAGAAATGGTTGATGATCCTCTTTTTCCTCAGTGTGCCAGTTACTAGTTTTCCATTTTTTCCCTCCAGCTTTGGNGGAAACAGCGCTGTGGTCAGACCGCTGCTTGTGTATCCTTTATTGGGTTTGGTGATGCTGGTCACCTTGCCACGATTATTTAGTCAACCGCTGTCTAAACCTGTTTTGATCCTATTATTTTTTTTCATGTGGGCTGTGATTTCTTCCCTTGTTCCTTTCATACGGGGTGTGGAATCACCCTGGCGGGAAGTTTCATTATTTTCCCGGATGTTGAGAACGCTTATTACTCTCGTTTTAGCCATGAGTGTTTATTTGACAGTAGCACTCATTCCACGCAATGGAGATGAGTTAATTGATTCCTTGCGGTGGCTATACATGGGTTTGATTATGGCATTGATATGGGGTACGTTTCAAGCAGTCTATATCCTTGATCTCGTCCCCAATTTATATGAATGGATGAATAAACTTCAGGGCTTTATTTCCATTCATGATTTGCAAAGTTCAAGAATTTCAGGGATGACTTATGAACCCAGTTGGTTTTCAGATCAAATATTAATCATATGGCTCCCCTTTGTCTTGGGTGCTTCATTAACGGATTATTCTTTATTTCCTTGGCGATTGAAATGGGTGACGATTGAGAAAATCCTCCTGGTGTGGACATTCGGTATTTTAGCTTTTACCCTTTCTCGAACCGGCCTGGTCCTTGGGGTAGGACTTATTGTATTCGGTGCGTTATTAAACCTCTCCTATTTACTTTTTAAAGGTGAAGTTCAAATTGAGCGAGAAGCCAAGAAAAAGAAGAAGAGATTAATTGGGGGGATAAATTCATTTCTCCAGAAGCCCATTTTGTTAATAAGTATAGCTGTATTACTGTTTTTGGCCCTTTTTATTTTGGTAGGTTCTCAGAGCGGGTATATTTCACGGATTTGGAAATACTGGTTTTCATCGGGGGAGAAAAATTTTCGGGATTATTTCGCTTATATCGGTTTTTTGCCCAGGATTACCTATTGGCAAACCGCGTATAATATTTTTAGAAAACATCCAATATTTGGCGTGGGATTGGGAAATTTCACGATTTACTTCTCAGATCTATTACCTTTTGTGCATCTAGCACGAGCGCCAGAATTGCTTCGACACCTAGTCCCTAGACCTGGTAGGTCCCGCGTGCTGACTGCAAAACATTTTCTGCTCCGCATACTTGCGGAAACCGGGCTGGTGGGCATGGGGATATTTCTCACCTTTTTGCTTATCCTCCTTGCAGGTGGTTTTCATTTATGGCTCTCTGAAGATGAGGTCGACCATTTCTGGGGTACGGTATCCATCCTTGGTGTCGTGGCTTTTGTGGTTGATTCTTTTTCGTTTGATTCTTTTGCAATTCCCAATCCCTGGATTACGTTTGGGTTGATTACTGCTGCCTATAGAATTTTAAGCGGTGGAAAGGAAGAGGAAGGAGTTTGATTGTGAAGAAAAACCGTTTCTTTATCGGTATTGTGATTACCTTGGGATTGTTGCTTACCGTCTACCTGTGCGCTGCTGCAGGGGTGGTGGGTTATAATATTCACCTTTTAAGAAAGGAGCGAAGCCGGGGTGGAGGTCAGGAATTAATCATCATAACCCAACCCGCTTCCACGCAAAAGAACCCATCTAATGTTCACCGAAAAGATGTTGAAGAATCGGCCAGCCAAGAGACTCTAAACACCTTACGGAATGAGATCATCCCTATCAACGACCCCATAAAGCTTGCTGTTCGCCTGGGGAACAAAGAACATGTTCCATTGTACTTGCCCGTGGAGAATACGAACCGGCAGGTAGGGGAAAAAGAGAAGTTTTGGGTGATCAATATGGATACAGCGGAAAGCTTTCAGGTGGAAACGACCCTGGCAGCGGTCACGGACCACGCTTATTTTTGGATAGAGGAGGGGGTTGATTATTCAAAAAGAGGATTGAGACAATTATCGCAAGAGTTTGAAGAGGTGATCTATCCCACCAACAGAGCCTTCTTTGGGAGCGAATGGACTCCGGGCGTGGACAAAGACCCCCATCTTTATATCGTTTACGCAACCGGGCTTGGGGGAAGTGTCGCGGGATATTTCGCATCTGTGGATGAATATCATCCTCTGGCACATAAGTATTCCAATGCTCATGAGAGCTTTATGCTTAATGCTGATACCGTGAGTTTGAACGAGCGGTATACGTACAGTGTTCTCGCCCATGAGTTCCAACATATGATCCATTGGTACCGGGACCGCAATGAAACGTCCTGGTTGAATGAGGGTTTTTCGGAGTTAGCTACCCTGATTAATGGCTATCGGTTTGTGGGTGGATTTGATTATCTATACGCCCAGAATCCCGATTTGCAATTAAATGATTGGCCAAATGATCCGCAGAAAACGACCCCACATTATGGGGCTTCTTTTCTGTTTGTGACGTACTTCCTGGATCGATTTGGCAGCCAGGCCACTCAGGCACTGGTTTCTAATGAATTAAACGGGTTGACAAGTTTAGATAGCGTGCTTGCTTCTTTAAAGGTAGAAGATCCCTCCGGCGATCCATTTATGGACGGGGACGATTTCTTCCTTGACTGGGCTATTACGAATTACCTCATAGATGAAAGTTTCCAACATAACAAGTTTCAATACAGCAATTATCCGGAAGCCCCCTCCTTTCAGATGACTGAGTCCATCGGGCATTGCCCTACGGAGGTCAAAGGTGGGGATGTGCATCAATACGGCGTGGATTATATTCATGTGAATTGTGAGGGAGATTTTTTACTGCAATTCACAGGACAAGAATATATTCCACTTCTCCCTGAAGATCCGCGTTCGGGAAAATATGCATATTGGTCTAACAAGGGTGATCAATCTAACATGACATTGACGAAAGAGTTTGATTTCAGAGAGGTTTCTGGACCTTTGACATTGAGATATTGGACCTGGTTTGATCTTGAAGAGGACTATGATTATCTCTATGTTGAGGCATCTACGGACGGCGAGAACTGGACGATATTACAGACGCCATCTGGTACGGAAGAGGACCCCTCCGGGAATAGTTATGGTTGGGCCTATAATGGGCTGTCCAACGGGGATGGGAGTTGGATCCACGAGGAAATTGATATTTCGGAATATGCCGGGAAGATAGTACATATACGATTTGAATACATCACAGATGCCGCAGTAAATGGTGAGGGATTTTTACTTGATGACTTGAGCATTCCTGAAGTGGGTTACACCTCAGGTTTTGAAGACGGGGGCGGAGGTTGGGAGGGGGAAGGTTTTGTTCGCGTTCAGAACCGTCTTCCCCAAGGGTATCGACTTGCGCTCATTCAACTCGGTACAACACCGGGCATTCAATATCTCACCCTTTCTGAGGACAATACGTTGAGATTGCCTCTCCATTTTGGAGAAGGAGTTGAGGAACAAATCCTTGTCGTCACTGGTACAACCAGGTATACCAGGCAAAAGGCTTCCTACGAATACCAAATCATTGGCAAAGAATAGGAGATCTTGCTAAGAATCGAAATCAGGTGATATGGGCCTTGCCGCATCACCACCTGACGTCTTCTTTTACCGGGTTCTAAGGTTTTATCGGAAAGGTCACAACATCCGATTATTGTTCTGCCTTTTTTGATGTTGGATTCTTTAATTCATCCAGTTCTTTTTCAAGCTCCATGCGTTTTTTTGCAGCTGCTTCTTTAATCTCTATTTGAATATTTTTGGCTTTTGATTCCAGTTCATTCAAGAGTTTTTCTCCAGAAGAAGGGGCAAGAAGCAGGGCGGTAATGCTGCCTACAATTCCACCTAAAATTGCACCAAGCGTGAAATTAATAACCTTTTTCATAACAATCTCCTTTATACATAACTCCTGTGACCTATTATAATTTAGCTTGATGGAAAAGAAAATAGGGTCCTGTATTTCATATTACCAAAAGTGATAAATACCATGATTGATCCCAATTTTCCTCTGATTGACCTGCATAGGCATTTGGATGGGAATGTACGGCTGGAAACAATTTTGGATCTGGGGGAAAAGCATAACCTCCCGCTTCCTGCCCAAAACGTTGAGGATTTACGTCCTTATGTCCAGGTGGTGGAACCCGTTTCGGGGGTGATGGATTTTATCGATAAATTTGAATGGATGATCGGAGTCCTGGTTGATTATGATGCCTGCCGCCGAGTTGCATTTGAAAATGTGGAGGATGCTTTTCACGAAGGGCTGGATTATGTCGAGCTGCGTTTTAGCCCGGTTTTTATGTCCCAACCCCATGATTTGGATCCTGAAAAAGTTGTAGCTGCAGTGGTTGAAGGGATCGATCAAGGAAGAAAAAAGTTTGATATCAAAGTAAATCTGATCGGGATCATCAGCCGCTCTTTTGGCGTGGATAAAGCCTGGGAGGAGTTAGAGTCGTTGTTGAGCAAGAAAGGAGAGATCGTGGCTCTGGATTTAGCAGGTGACGAAGCGAACTACCCTGGTGAGCTTTTCCGTGAACACATCGAGAAAGGTCGATCCGCGGGTTGGAAGACGACCATTCATGCAGGGGAAGAAGCGGGTCCAGCAAGCGTCTGGCAGGCGATAGAGGAGCTGCAAGCGGACCGCATCGGTCACGGGGTCAGCGCGATTTATGACCCTGCATTGATGGAAAAGTTGAAACGAGACGAAATTGGTCTTGAAATTAACCTGACCAGCAACCTCCAGACGAACGTGGTGTCTAATCTGCAGGAACACCCCCTACGTCGTTTTCTTGAAAAAGGTATCTTGGCTACCATCAACACGGATGACCCAGGAATCAGCGGGATAGACCTTCGCCATGAATATAATTCAGCAGCGCCTGCAGCGGGTTTAACCCCTGCCTTGATCCAGAAAGCGCAGAGGAATGCGTTGGAGGTCGCATTTATGACAGGGGAGGAAAAATCCGAATTGCTTGCCAAGAAGCAATCCAGGGTTCATTAAAGGAATCTCCACTCTCTTGTTATTTTTTCTTTCTTAAGTGATAATAAGCCTGCTGCTTAGATTTGATGCTGAACTGAGACAGCAGATAGGAACAATAGAATAGTGTGATCCCTTTCCGGCCCCTACCCCAACAAGGAGGGTACCATGTCTTCGTCCCCATCTGAAAACAAAGTTACCACCAGAACATTCCGTGTCAAAAAAGCGCAGGGAGACGTGTTGACCATGCTCACTGCGTATGATTATCCGACAGCTGTGGCTGTGGATAAAGCGGGTATTGATTCCATTCTTGTCGGGGATTCTTTAGGCATGGTCGTGCTGGGGTACCAGAACACGCTGCCGGTGACCATGGAAGAAATGCTCCACCACTGCCGGGCGGTTTCCAGGGGAGCTTCTCGGGCTTTGTTGATTGGCGATATGCCTTTCATGTCCTACCAGACCTCTGTGGGAGATGCGGTCAGGAATGCAGGACGTTTCCTGCAAGAAGCCGGTATGGATGCTGTCAAGTTGGAGGGCGGTGAGGAAAGGTTGGAGGAAATCCGGGCCATCCTTGACGCGGGTATCCCCGTCTTAGGACATCTCGGTCTCACACCGCAAAGTGTACATCAGTTAGGAGGGTTTAAAGCGCAGGGAAAAACAGCAGAAGCGGCATATGAGCTGCTTGAAGATGCTTTGCTGCTGGAGGAAGCCGGTTGTTTTGGGATCGTATTGGAATCCGTGCCGGCCCGGTTAGCAGGGTTTGTTTCCGATCAGCTCAAGATTCCCACCATCGGCATAGGCGCAGGGGGGGGGTGTGACGGCCAGGTTCTGGTCACCCATGATTTGCTGGGCCTTTTTGATGCCTTTGTTCCAAAATTTGTGAAACAATATGCCTCATTACACCAGGACATGTCTCAGGCTTTTCTGTCTTATAAAGAGGAAGTGGAACAAGGGCTCTTTCCGGAAGAAAAACACACGTTTTCCATTCCAGAAGAGGAATGGGGTTTGTTCTTGGCACGGGTTGAGGAGGATGGCCGTGGATAAAATCCTCATCATGGGAACGGGCGCGTTGGCGAACCTGTTTGGGTCCCAGTTGTCAAAAACGGGAATGGACGTCACGCTGTTGGGGACATGGGAGGAGGGGGTCAAAGCTGTCCGGAAGCACGGGATTCGTTTAGCTTGCCCTGAAGGGGAAGTAGCATACCCAGCCCGGGCAGTGAAAAGCCCCGCTGAAGTGGGGCAGGCCCGCTATGCGCTCGTGCTTGTTAAATCCTGGCAAACACAAAGAGCGGCCCGGCAGCTCTCTGAGATATTGGAACCCGAGGGCGTCGCACTAACGCTCCAAAATGGTTTGGGGAACAGGGAGCTTTTAGCAGATCACCTGGGTGAGAAGCGAGCTGCGCAAGGGGTGACGACGACGGGGGCCACGCTGCTAGGTCCCGGTCATGTCCGGCCGGGAGGGGAGGGGATCGTATCGGTTGAAGATCACCCCCGATTACCTCCTTTGATTACAGGTTTGAAAAAAGCTGGGTTTAAAGTGAAAATCGCCCCTGATGTGGATTCATTGATTTGGAGAAAAATAATCATCAATGTGGCCATTAACCCGCTTACAGCGATTTTTGGCGTCCCGAACGGGAAGCTCCTGGAAAGTCAATCCGCATTGGCATTAATGGGGCAAGCTGTGTGGGAAGTGGAGAAGATTGCTGAGTCTCAGGGCATTGAAATTGGATTTGATGACCCCTTGGCGTTAGCGAAAGATGTGGCCCGAAGGACCGCGAGTAATCGCTCCTCTATGCTCCAGGATGTTTCTCGGGGAGCACCAACGGAGATCGAAGCCATCTGTGGAGCTGTTGTTCGTGCAGGTCAAGAAAAGGATATATCCACACCCATAAATCAGGCGTTAACTTATCTGGTTAAGTCATTAGTTGAATTGAAAAAGGAACATGTATGAAATCTGTGGAAACGTTTTCTGAACTGAGAAAAGCTCGAAATGAATTAGCTGAACCGGTTGGCTTTGTTCCAACCATGGGCTACCTGCATGAAGGGCACTTGTCTCTCGTCAGGCAGGCAGGCCAGGAATGTGCCAGTGTGGTGGTGAGCATTTTTGTCAATCCCACACAGTTTGCCCCTGAGGAGGATCTGGAAAGTTATCCCCGGGATATCGATCGTGACACCTCCTTGTTGGAGGAAGAAGGCGCCGATTTGGTCTGGATTCCGGAAGATGAAGAGATGTACCCGGAAGGTTATCAAAGTTGGGTTTTGGTGGAGGAAGTCACGAAACCCCTGGAGGGTGCTGAACGTCCGACACATTTCAAGGGGGTGACAACTGTGGTGGCGAAACTGTTTAACGCCGTTCAACCCCAGAAAGCCTACTTTGGTCAGAAAGATGCCCAGCAGGCTGTGGTCATCAATCAAATGGTCCGGGACTTGAATTATCCCCTGGATATCGTGGTTTGTCCTATCGTCCGTGAACCTGACGGTTTGGCCATGTCAAGCAGAAATAAATACCTCAATGAAGAAGAAAGAAAAGCTGCTCTCTCTTTATCGCAAGGTTTATTTCAGGCCAAGAAGGCGTTTCAGCAGGGGGTGAGGGACGCGGATCAACTGCGAGAGATCGTCGCCAATCGTGTGAATGAAGAGCCTTTGGCTGACCTTCAATATGTTTCCTGTGCAAATCCGGAAACATTGGTAGAGCAAGCGGGTGAGATTGAAAAGGGTTTGCTGTCAATGGCGGTTTTTGTGGGTGAAACGCGCCTGATCGATAATGTGCTTTTGGGATGATATAGAAAGGCGAGGTGGGGTATGTTGCTCACAATTGACGTTGGAAATACAAACATTTCGATGGGTATTTATGAGGGAAACGAACCCGGTCCCCGATGGCGAGTTTCCACGGACCATGACCGCATGCCGGATGAATACGGGCTGCAGATTTTAGGGCTTCTTGATCATGGAAGCCTTGATCCTGGGTCGCTGACCGGCGTGTGCATGGCGTCGGTTGTCCCCCCGGTATCGGGAAAAATTATCCAGGCTAGTCAGGAGTACCTTGATCAAACTCCGTTAGTGGTCGATGCGGGTGTGAAAACAGGGGTGCGAATTTTGTATGAAACCCCGCGTTCTGTGGGGGCGGATCGGATTGTGGATGCTGCTGCGGTTCAGGCCTTATATGGAGGACCCGCCTGTGTGGTCGACTTCGGGACGGGGACAACCTTCGATGCGATTTCCAGAAAAGGAGATTATCTAGGTGGTGCGATCGCTCCGGGAATCAGCATTGCGGCTGACGCCCTTTTTCAAAGGGCAGCCAAATTGCCCCGGGTGGATTTGACCCATCCTCCTGCAGTGATTGGAAAAAATACCCCCCACGCCATGCAGTCCGGTCTGATTTTTGGGTATGTGGGATTGGTAGAAGGCATGGTAACGAGGTTTCGGAAGGAATTAGGGCCGGAGATGAAGGTGATCGCCACCGGTGGGTTGACCGAAGTCATTGCCCGGGAAACAAAAGTGATCGATGTGGTTGCCCCCTGGTTAACGCTGGACGGTTTGCGGATCATATGGGAGATGAACAAATAAAATGATGAAAATCCCCAAAAATCATAAAGTCTGGGAGAGTATTTCATGAATATATTTCAAGGGAAAAGGGTGGTTCTCGGCGTGACGGGTTCCATTGCGGCGTATAAATCGGTTACCTTATCCTCTCGTTTGACTCAAAAAGGGGCCTTGGTGGACGTAATCCTGACGGATGCAGCCGCAAAATTGGTAAATGCGATTACCTTTGAATCTGTTACCGGGAGAAGAGCGTATCGGGAAAAAGACCTATGGGAAGGGGGCGAGCATGTCTTGCACATTGAGCTGGGAGAGGAAAATGACGTCTTCCTGGTCGCTCCAGCCACAGCGAATACAATAGCGAAGATGGCACAGGGGATTGCGGATAACTTACTGACGGTCTGTGCCTTAGCATCCCGCACTCCACTGATGGTCGCACCCGCTATGGATGGGGGCATGTACGCCAATCCAGCGACCCAGGAAAACCTGCAGATCTTAGAGCAAAGAGGGATGAGGATTCTTGGCCCGGCAGAAGGACATCTTGCCTCCGGTTTAGCGGGTAAAGGGCGCATGCTTGAGCCTATGGAATTATTAGGGCATTTACGCCTGGCATTGGCCAGAGAAGGTCCTTTATCGGGGAAGAAGATTGTCGTCACAGCAGGAGGCACGCAGGAGCCGATTGATCCTGTCCGGGTGATCACCAATCGCTCTTCAGGAAAGCAGGGGTATGCCCTTGCCCGGGCTGCTCTGGATTTGGGGGCGGATGTCGATTTAATTTCTGGGCCCTCAGCCCTTGAAGTGCCCGTCGGCGTGAACGTTCACCANGTATCCACAGCAGAAGAGATGNAGAAAGCCGTCCTTGATGTGTTGCCGGAAGCGGATGTGTTGATGATGGCAGCAGCTGTGGCGGATTACCAGCCTGCAAAGCGTGTTTCCTCGAAAATCAAAAAAGAAGATCATGACATCCTTCATATCTCATTGAAACCTACCCCTGACATCCTGGAGGCTGTGGCGGAACATAAATACCGATCTGGCGCGCCAGAGATAAGTGTAGGTTTTGCGGCGGAAACGGAGGATTTGAAGGAGAATGCAAAAGAAAAATTAATTGCCAAAAATCTGGATTTAATTGCGGCCAACGACGTCTCGGCGCCTGATGCCGGGTTTGATGTGGACACCAATCGCGTTTTGCTGTTATGGAAGGATGGTCGCCTAGAAGAGCTGCCTTTAATGAAGAAATCTGAGGTGGCTTTTCGAATTATGGATGCTGTCATCGAATTACTGGAAGCATCCTGAGCCTTTCATTGTTCAAGACAAAAAACAAATACTTCCCGGGGCCCGTGCACCCCGATATCCAGGGTCATTTCGATGTCTGCGGTGCGGGAAGGGCCGCTGATCAGGTTGATCGTTGAAGTTTTCATCACGGCGAGTTCACCCAGAGCTGAAGACAGGGTTCTGTGTATGTTTTCCGCTTTTAGGACTGCCAAGTGAACAGGAGGGAGCAGAGAGGCTGTTGCGGGTCGATCTTTCCCTGAGGTCAAAAGCAAGGTTCCGGTCTCCGCAATCCCAGCCTGTGCACCCGTCAATCCTATTTTTATCTCCGGGTCAGATTGGTGAACTACGTCGATTCCATGATCCTGAAGGAAGGATAAGACCCCAGGGGGAAGACCGGGTGCTTTCCAGGAAAAAACCTTTTGGATTTCTTGTTCCTTAATGCATTCAAGGATTTTTTCCGGGAGTGTGTGGGGTTTACAGGGGATGAAATGCCCCCCCAATTCCTCAAGTTCCTGGCGGAATTGATCTGTGGTGTTCTGGAGAACCTGAGGGTAATCATCTGGCCGGGGTTGTTTTTTCCAATCCCCTGCCTTTTTTAATTTTTCATTTTCAATTGTTAATTCCTTCTGGAGAGAGGGGAAAAGTTCTCGAAACGGCTTTTTCGCTGGTTGTAAGAGGTCTTTCGAGTATCCCCATCCCGTGATGTCAGGCATACGGATCCAACCCATGGTAGAAATCAAGCTCCCCAACCTGCCCAGGGCTTTTTGCGCAAAATGAAAACGGGAACCTTTTTTTGATAGCCATGTAAACACGCGAAGGGTTAATTTTGTCAGGGGATTTAACCCAGCCGGGGTATGTCGGTCTTTGGCGGTAGGCGGGATTGCCAGACCCCCGGCTCTGACGCGGAGGAGCAGCTTCGGCAAATCTATTTTCACCGGGCAGGCTTCATAGCATGCTTCACACAGGGTGCTGGCCTGGGCCAGATGGCCAAAGGTTTTTTGACCGAACAATCCGGGAGAGACAATGGATCCGATGGGTCCGGGATAAGGTGTATGCTTTCCCCTGTTTCCCACATATGCGTGGCCCCCGATTTCTTGGAAAACCGGACAGGCATTCAGGCAGGCCCCGCAGCGAATACACAATAAAGCTTCGCGGAGTGAAGAATCACGCAAAGCGGAACGCCCGTTATCCAGGATAATCAGATGTCGCTCCTGGGGTTGGTCCGGATCCGTGGATAGTCTGGGCCCGTTGAGGATTTGTGTGTACACCGTCATTTTTTGTCCCGTGGCGGATCGGGGAAGCAGGTTCAGCATCAAGGTCAGGTCATTCAGGTCCCTTACCAATCGTTCTTGCCCCATAAGAGCGATATGCACGGGAGGTAGTGTGGTCACCATCCTCCCATTGCCTTCGTTGGTCAAAATGCAGAGGGAACCACTATTGGTGATGCCGAAGTTTACACCTGAAACCCCGATATCTGCTTTGAGGAATGTGTCACGAAGCTGTTTTCGGGCTGCATTGGTTAGAGCGGAGACATTTTCTGTATAAGGAATACCAAGTTTTTCCTGGAAGGTTTTTCCGACATCTGAGCGCTGCAGGTGTACAGCTGGTGTGATGATGTGAGAGGGGCGTTCATCCCGCAGTTGAACGATGTATTCACCGAGATCTGTTTCAACCACCCTGATGCCTTTTGATTCCAGAAATGAGTTGAGTTCAATCTCCTCACTGACCATGGATTTTGATTTCGCGACCAGGGTCCCCTTGTGTTCCCGGCATATATTTAGGATGATCCCTTGAGCTTCGACGATGTCCGCAGCCCGGTGAACGATAAATCCGCCATCCTCAGCGTTATCTATAAATGTGGATAGCAGAGTGGGTAGATCCTCCAGAATGGCTTCTCTCACCCTGTGCGCACGTTGCCGAAGGATCTCAAATGGCTCAGATAAGCTTTGATAAGCTGATTCTCGAGCGCGAGCCCGGTTCGCTGCATTTTTATCTAAGGCAGTCTGTAATCTCTCATTTTCAATAGCACGTAGAATTTGCCGCTGAAAGGGTGAACTCATGAGAACTCTTTTTTCTAGATTCGGTGACCCATCATTATGAACCGTTGGATAGGACCTCAGCGATGTGAACGATGCGAGGTTTTTTCCCTTGACGGTGTAAGCCGCCTGCTATGTGAAGAAGGCATCCTGTGTCTGCTGTGACCACGGTGGCCGTCTGTGTTTCCTGGATATGGCTGATTTTCTTCTGAAGCATTTCCTTGGATATATGAGGATGTTCTACAGAGAAAACGCCGCCAAACCCACAGCATTCTTCCGCATTGGGAAGATCCTTGATCTCGAGATAATGGCCCGGTTTTGTGGAGTCCTTGACACGGGAAAGGAGGAGAAGGGGTTGTTTTTCGATGCCCAAACTGCGGTGCAGATGGCATGAAGGGTGATAGGTGACCGGTCCAGGATAACTGGCACCCAGTTCCGTCACACCTACAATATCCACCAGATACTCTGTGAATTCATACGTCCTTTGGGCTATCCGTTGAGCGCGTGGAAGCCATTCAGGGTCGTTTTTGAACAATTCGAGGTAGTTTTTTCTGAGCATGGCCGTACAGGATCCAGAGGGGAGGATAATGGGATCATGACTTTTTTCAAAAGCTTTGATGGTATGGATAGCCAGCTTCCGGGCTTGTTTTCGCATCCCTGCGTTGAAGGCAGGTTGACCGCAGCAGGTCTGTTCCCGAGGGAAGTTTACCTCGATTTTTTTTTTTTTTTTTAGTTAAGCACAGCCTCTCCAATAGAGGGGCGAAAGGTGTCGGGCAGGCAGGTGATGAAGAGTTGGATTGATTTTTTCATCATGGCTTTTTGTCTCAGTAGTTAGTGTATTTTATCGCATATCGTGTCGTTCATGTTTACGCTTTGGGTGCTGAGTGGTAGAATCTACCCGGTTTTTCTGATTCAGCTGATAAAGTTTTGACTGAAAAACGCCAAAGGAAATTATGTATATGGAAAACTATCAAACGGAAACCTTGAACCATTTCAGTCTGCCCAAACGGATAAATCGCCTGGGGGAATTGGCTTATAACCTGTGGTGGACTTGGCATCCGGATGTCCAACGCCTTTACAAACGCATTGACGTTGATTTATGGGAAAAGTATGATCATAATCCTATTCTTTTCCTTAGAAATGTGGAGAGGGCCAAGTTAAATGCGGTTACCACTGACAATCATTATTTGGAATTTTATGACCGTGCGATGTCAGCTTTTGACCAGTATATGGCACGAAACGATACCTGGTACGAGGAAAATCACAGCCATATCATGGATGAAGAGGTCGCCTACTTCTCAACCGAATACGGTTTACACGAAACACTTCCTTTTTATGCCGGGGGCTTGGGTGTCCTATCTGGAGACCATATCAAAGAAGCCAGCGACTTGGGCTTGCCGCTGGTAGCCATGGGTTTCTTTTATACTCGAGGGTATTTCACACAAAAAATCTCAGAAGATGGTTGGCAAGAAGCCCATTATGTCCGATTAAAGTTTGATGAACTGCCTGTTATCTCCATCACAGATGACCAGGATAATCCGGTGACGATCAGCGTCGACCTCCCAGGTCGCGAGGTACTGGCGAGAATTTGGAAGATTCAGGTAGGCCGGATTCCACTCTACTTATTGGACAGCGATGTGGATGGGAACACGTCTGAGGACCGTGAATTGACATCCCGTTTATATGGAAGTGATTTGGATCTTCGCATCTCTCAGGAGATCATATTAGGGGTGGGCGGAGTGCGTGCTCTCCGGAAATTGGGCCACGACCCATCCATTTGGCATATGAATGAAGGCCATTCAGCTTTTCTCGCTCTGGAAAGGGCACGCGAACTGGTCAGCGAGGGGCAAACGTTCGAGGAAGCAAAAGAGATCGTCAAAGGGAAAACAATTTTCACCACCCATACCCCCGTACCAGCGGGGAGTGATGAATTCCCTTTGTGGTTGATGGATAAATACTTTTCTCAATATCGGGAGAAACTAGGATTGGAACGGGAGGAATTTATCGATCTCGCCAGACATGAAGTTTCTTGGGGAGAAACTTTCAGCATGCCCGTTTTAGCCATGCGAATGTCGGAACTCAAGAATGGTGTCTCAGAGAAGCATGGCAAGGTGGCGAGGAAAATGTGGCATTATCTTTGGCCTGACCGGAAGGTTGAGGAAGTGCCGATCAGTCACATCACAAATGGCGTTCATACGGGGACGTGGTTAGCCCGCCGTTTGCGGCATTTATATGGTCGCTATCTGGGACAGGACTGGCTGGAGCGGATTGATGCCCCAGAAGTTTGGGAAGGAGTGGAGGCGATCCCTGATGAAGAGCTGTGGACTGTCCGCAGGCATTTAAAGCGCAAATTAGTTTTTTATATGCGGGAAAGGGCGCGAAATCAGTGGCTTTATGAGGGTGTTCATCCTGTCCAGGTCGTGGCCTCTGGAGCCCTTTTGGATCCCTACGCTTTAACCCTTGGATTTGCCAGGCGTTTTGCAACCTATAAGCGAGCTGACTTGATCTTGCGGGATATGGATCGCTTGCTGAAACTTGTGAATAAACCGAATATGCCGGTACAGATTATCTTTGCAGGGAAAGCACATCCAGCTGACAAGCCCGGGAAATTATTAATTCAAAATGTGTATCGGAAAGTAAAACAAGCTGAAAATGGGGGCAGATTAGTCTTTTTAGAAGATTATGATATGAATTTGGCTCGTTATTTGGTTCAGGGGGTTGATGTGTGGTTGAATACACCCCGGCGCCCGAATGAAGCCTCCGGCACCTCCGGAGAAAAGGCTGCGTTGAATGGCGTATTGAACTTTTCCATTCTCGATGGTTGGTGGAGGGAGGGGTATAACGGTCAAAATGGATGGGCTATCGGGGATGAAACGGATTACGAGGATCCGGACCTCCAGGATCAAAAAGACGCAGAGAGTTTATATGATGTTCTTGAAAATGAAATCATCCCCCTCTATTATCAGCGTTCAGCAGGAAATATACCTACAGAGTGGATTTCACGCATGAAGGAGTCCATTCGAACCCTGGCACCGACTTTCTGCATGCGGCGGATGGTCAAAGAGTACGCAAAAGATATGTATTTCAAGCTCATGGACGGAACTGTATAAGGCAAAAATTAAGTTAAAGAATCGCGGTGTGAGGTAGTTGGACGAGATCCTGCCAACTACCTTGTCATTTTTTGTGGGAGGACCTATGTTTCCATTATTGAATTTTGAAATCAGTCGTGAGGTATTGTGGATTGCCCTTTTGATCTTTACGTTGAGGGTGTTTGAAATAAGCCTGGATACCCTCCGGATGCTGTTCATTTACCGGGGAAAGAAGGTTCAGGTTTGGGTAATTGGTTTCATTCGCTCAATTATTTTTGTTGTGATCTTCACATATATTCTTACAAATCTGGAAAATCCCCTGAATATTGTCGCCTATGCCGGTGGATTTGCGACAGGAAACATCCTGGGCATGTGGTTAGAGGAGCGGATGGCCTTTGGCTTTGTGGAATTGAGAATCGTCAGCACACATAAGGGGCAAGTGATTATGGAGCGTTTACGGGAGGAAGATTTCGCGGTCACGGAGTTTCTCGCCCGTGGGAAGGACGGTATGGTCACTGTGTTGGGGTGCACCTTGAGGAGGAAATATGTGCCGCAAGTGGAGAAAATTGTCCGCGAGATTGATGAAGATGCGTTTATCACAGCGGAAGATGTGCGATCAGTAAAACGGGGCTTTTGGGGTGCTTGAGAAGGTTACATGACCTGGCACGGTTAAAGATTGCAGACCAAACTTCCGCAATCCGTTGCCTCCCATTTCACTTAACGGATCTTAAAAATATATCGTTCAGAAAAGAAATTTACCATCCTGGTAAACCGGATCTCCATCCACCTTGATTTCGGAATCCTCCCGCATGTCACAAATCATATCCCAGTGGATCATGCTTTTATTTTCGCTTCCCGTTTGTGGATAACCTGCTCCCAGTGCCATGTGAACGGTTCCCCCGATCTTTTCATCAAAAAGGATATTCCCAGTAAATCGTCCTATCTCGGTATTCATCCCAAACGCAAATTCCCCCAGATAACGCGATCCAGCGTCGGCATCCAGCATCTCAAGGAGGAAATCTTCCTTCTCTTCAGCAGAGGCTTGGACGACCTTACCTTCCTCGAACGTGAGTTCAATCCCTTTGACCATCACCCCGTTGTAGATTGCCGGATAGGAAAATTTTACCCATCCATTGACGGAATCTTCTACAGGGCCTGTGAATATTTCCCCATCTGGCATGTTGTGGATACCATATGAATTAATGAATGTTCTCCCGTTGACAGAGAGCGTGAGGTCGATGTTTGCCCCTGAAAGATGGATTTGGTCTTGGCCTTGAAAAATGTTTTTGGCTTGTGCTTGCTTTTCTCGGACCTGGTTCCAGAACGCTGTGGGTTCTTCCTGGTCTGCATGGCAAGCGCGGTAAACGAAATCCTCATATTTGTTCAGGCTCATCCCGGCTTCCTGGGCGTAAGCTTCCGTGGGGTACAGTGTGGTTACCCATTTGAAAGCCCCTTTCGCTCCGCGGTCCATTTGGGTGGATAAAATAGGTGCTTTCGCTTTTTGTCTTTGAGATTGTTTTTGGGAGGAAAAACTATCTAGAGCATGGGTGTTTGTCAGCGAGTGAATTCGGATTCTGGCTTCAAATTGCTCATAGGCATGTTTTTGAAACTCATCTACATGGGCTAATTGTTTCTCGTTCCCAAAGGTGAATAGTTCTTTTTCTTGTTCAGGAATATTCATGAGCAGGTGAGGGTGACCCCCGTGATCCAGGATACTTCTGTATAAAGCGCGTATCAGTGGTTCTGCTGCTGTGGTGGCTTCAATGATCACCCGATCACCGGGTTCGATGCGGGTCGAATGCTCAACAAGTATTTGAGCCAATTTCGACTTTCTAGAGTTCAGCAATGTTTTCTCCTTTTCTCATCTTTTACAATAATTGGTTTTCCATTTTTATTGTAGCACGGGCGAGGATTTTTTAATCCAGGAAGAAATCAGGTTCATTCTGGCATGCGATTTGCATCCCAGTATATGAAATCCATTAATGATTGATTAACCCCTGTTCAATTCAGGCGCAATTGGAAATATAATTCTACAATGTACAGGGGGTTTAATTCTTATCAATAAGCGCTGTACGAGCGGGAGTCGAACATCACTTGGCATATCAAAAGGCTGAGATTATAATTGGGTTGTGGCTATGAAAAAAGAACCTCATGATCTATCCATATCGGAACTGAGACGTCTGCTGGTTGAAAAGAGGCGTTCGGTTCGTCACGAACGCCTGGAAAGATACCGGGAAACAGGGCGAATTATTAAGGTGGTCTCGGAAGAGGAGGAGACTTCTTGGGATGACATCCATACGACCTCTTCTGGGGGAGAAAATGAGCGTGTTTCCGGAGACGCTTCCAGAGGAAATGGAAAACGGGTGGTAGACGGCTTTTTACTGGCCATTGAAGTTATAGCTGTGATAGGTCTGATATTTGTCCTCTTCAACGGCCTGGAAATCATTCAAGAATTAAATCGGGAAGTCGCCCTGGCGTTGGAACAGCCAACTCTTACACCTACACCTCTGATCAAAGCGGTTGTTCTTCCCGCAGGTCATACCCCCCCTGACTCTCCGGGTGGAAGCCGGCCCAACACAGAGGAAATACCTGAGCATCTCCAGCCTGTGGTTCAATCTTATGCGGAAATCCCTATTCCTACCCAGGGACCGAGGCATGTGGTCAGGCTCCAGATCCCCGCCCTGGACAAAGATGTCCCCGTGGTTGAAGGGGATGGGTTTGAACAGTTGAAAAAAGGGGTGGGCCATGCGATCTATTCCGCCAATCCGGGCGAAAAAGGAAATGTAGTCTTATCTGCACATAATGATATTCACGGGGAAATCTTTCGGGATCTGGACAAACTCCAGCCGGGGGACAGAGTGATCATGTTCACCGAGCGCGAGGATTATGTTTATGTGGTCACCGAAACCCATATTGTAGAGCCCACACAGGTGGAATTTCTGGAGCAGACAAGGGAACCGACAGCTACATTGATATCTTGTTATCCGTACATGGTGAATAATAAGCGAATAATTGTCCAAGCCAAACTGCAATCCAACTGACATCGCCTGTGATTACGTATTGCGTGGATATAAATTGAAAAGGTTCTAAACCTAAACAGTTTGATTATTAAGCGGGTTGAGAAAAGGTATTTCATGACCGCATCATCGAAACAAGAGTCCCCCAAGTGGGGGTCGACCACCAAGATTGTTGTGGGATTAACATTAGTTGCCATCGCAGCAGCTGTCTTGCTGTATTTCAGGTCAATAATCTCCTCCCTGGTTTTGGCTTTTATTTTCACATATTTGTTTCATCCCATCGTTTCTTTTTTAAACAAATCATTGGGTTTGTCGTGGAGGCTGGCCACGTCAATCCTTTTTTTAGTCTTAATCATCTTGCTGGGAGGGATTTTTACAGTCACTGGGTTTGCGGTTGCCCAACAGCTGCAAAGTTTGGTCCGCTTACTGCAAGAGGTGATTGGGGACTTGCCTCAACTCGCTTCCAACCTGGAAGGGTTTATTGAACAATACGGGTTGCTGGGGGAAATCGTTAACCTAAACGATATCGCCAATCGGCTCATTGACACCATACAGCCATTACTTGGACAAGCTGGAGTGATCGTTCGTTCCTTAGCGACGGGTGCCGCTGTGAGTATCGGAAAGATTTTTTTTGTGGTTGCCATATCCTATTTTCTCTTATCGGATGCAAGTAGGGTCCCCGGTTTATTGGAAATCCCTGATGTTCCGGAATACAATTATGACTTTCGCCGCCTGGGCAGGGAGTTGCGCCGGATCTGGAACGCTTTCCTGCGGGGTCAGGTAATTATTTTTGTCTTGGTCTTCGTCGTCTATTCCATTCTTTTATCTGCCCTCGGTGTGCGGTATGCCATTGCCTTAGCGGTGATGACGGGTTTGGCAAGGTTTGTCCCCTATATTGGGCCCTTTGTTACCGCGATCGTGATGGCCTTGGTCACTTTCCTTCAGCCCAGCAATTATTTTGGTTTAGTCAATTGGCAGTATGCAGTCTTAGTCCTGGGTATGGCTTTCGTGGTTGATTTCATTATCGACAATTACGTTGCTCCAAGTTTTTTGGGTCGGACTCTGGGCATCCATCCCGCTGCTGTACTGGTTTTCGCCCTGGTCGCATCAAATTTGTTTGGTATTCTGGGCTTGTTCCTGGCCGCGCCGGTTGCAGCGACCCTAAAACTGTTAGGTCGATATGTATTGCGGAAAATGCTCGACCTCGATCCTTGGCCTGAGCCTGAAGAGGAGAAAGAAGACATAGAATACCCATGGTACCGTTGGGGGAAAGAAGTCTGGAAAACTGTACAGGCAGCATGGGCCTGGATTCGCGAACGGGTAAATCGTTTAAATGAATAAACCTGCTTTTCGGAAGAAAAGCAGGTTTTTCGTCATCTTGTTATCTTGACTTTACACAGGTATTCTTACCGGACCGTATAAAGCTTCTTTGATATTGAGGACTTTTCTTCTCAACTTTTTATCCGTTTCAAGTAGGTCAGTGATTTTTTCATGACCGTACATCACAGTGGTGTGATCTCTGTTTCCAAGCAGTTCCCCGATGTGGGGTAGAGAGATTTCAGCCTCTTCCCGGAGAATATACATGGCGACCTGGCGGGGGAGAGCGATCCGGTGAGATCGACTGCGGCTGATGATCTCTTCCTCAGTGATCTCGAATTCCTCCGCGGTGGTCTTGATGATCAAATCAGGGTCGACTTCTTTCGCTTCTGGCATTAAGTCTGCAAGGGCTGAGTCTACTAGTTCATTGTCAAGGGCCATACCCCGCAAATCAGCATAAGCCATGATCCGTGTCATAGCACCCTCTAATTCCCGGATATTGGTCTGGAAGCGATGAGCGATATCTTCGATGATATGATCTGGAAGTTGATATCCTTCCCGTTCGGCTTTTGACTGCAGGATGGCGATCCGGGTTTCAAAATCAGGGGGTTGGATGTCTGCTGTCAACCCCCATTCAAATCGGGACCTTAGACGTTGGGGGGGGGGTCACCATGGCTTTCGGGGGGCGGTCCGAAGTGATCACAAGCTGTTTGTTTTGCCCGTGAAGTGTGTTAAAAGTGTGGAAGAACTCTTCCTGTGTGGATTCTTTCCCGGCGATAAATTGAATATCATCGATCAGGAGGACATCAATTCTGCGGTATTTCTCCCGGAAGGCTTGGGTTGTGTGGCTCCGGATGGCGTTGATCAAGTCATTTGTAAATTCTTCAGAGGAGACATATAGCACCTCAAGCCCATTCTCTTTGGCCATGTTCCCAATTGCATGAAGTAAGTGCGTTTTTCCCAAGCCGACACCCCCATAGAGGAAGAGGGGGTTATATGTCTGGGCTGGTTTTTCGGAGACTGCCAGAGAAGCTGCATGAGCTAAACGATTGCTGGGCCCTACGACGAAGTTTTTAAATGTATAGCGGTTGTTGATGGAGTAATGATTGGATCCATTTCCCGACCGGATAGATGATGGTTCTTTACCGTTTTGGGACTTTGTTTTTGCCCTTTCTTTTTCCTCTTTGCCCTCCATGCTTTGCATGACCACAAATTCTACATCGATGTTCTTGTCAAGGGTACCCGTGAGTAGTTGAATGATTGTGTTCTTCAAACGGCTTTCCAACCAATCTCGAGCGTACGCATTTTGGACTCCGATCCGAAAAGTTCCTTTTGAAACATCGAGCAATTGTGCATCCCGGACCCAGGTGTCAAACGCTGCTTTGTGCATTTCCAATTGAAGTTGACCAACAGCAGATCGCCAAGCTTGCTTTGCCTCCATGGACCTATCTCCTCCGCTACCTATGAATTAAGAATGATGGATCCTGCTCTGATTTCCTCTGATCAAAGCGGGTGTCAGTGCTGATATGAAAGATCCCTAGGGGGGGATGTTTCATTTCAAATTCTAATGGAAAAAGAAAGCTTTTTTGCTGAACGGCTCTAAAAAAAATCAAATCTTTAAGGTTATCAATCTTAAAGAAAACTTAAAACTAAGATATTTATTAATGAGTTTTCTTATCGCCATAAATACGGGTTTACCTAAATGGATACCATGCATTTTCGGGTGAACCATGCAATTTAAACTTGAATCTTAAAATATTAAAGTTGGAATAATTATCAAAGCCTGCTAATGTTTTACAGCTTGTTGAATCTGAGCAGTTATTTGTCCTCTTTGCTAATTTTTCATGGTTCCAGGAACCCAATAAGGGAGTGAAAACATCAATCTTTAATCCTCAAAATGTTTTTCAATGCTGTCGTTTTTGATATGATGAATATCATCCCCTCTTCTCCTCAGAGGTGAGAGTTCTGAGAACTATGTTAAAATTGATTTTATGAATGACCGACAATCTCCAACCATAGGAAACATTCTACCCTTTGCGATTTTGATGGGCGCTTCCGGGTGGGCGGGTATCATTTTTCTGATGACACAGACAAAGCCTACCCTCAACCATCGGTGGCTTTTCTTTTGCGCTGTTGTGGTCGCTGTAACGGGCACCGTATCCCCGGTTGTTGGACTTATTAACCGCTTATTGAGCACAAAGACCCCTGTCAGTTTTGGGATGATCGTTCGAGAATCGCTATGGGTAGGTATATATACCGCGGCACTCATTTGGTTGAATAAAGGGCAGGTTCTTACCTTGAGCCTGGCAGTCGTCCTGGCGGTGGGTTTAATCATGGTGGAACTCCTGCTCCGTCTCAGGGCCAGGAGCGAGTGGCATCCCGGTAAGTACGCAGATGATTAACATTTTCGTTGTGGAGTATGAAAAATATGAATGACCTGAGATCCCTTCCATCAGTCGATACCATCCTTCAATCCACCAAAGGTGTTCGGTTGGTAGAGGAATATGGGCGTAGTTTAGTGGTGGAGGGGCTGCGTAAGACCCTGGATGAAATTCGAGCATCATACAGACAAGAGGGAAAAGAAATCCCAAATCCTGATCTAATCACTTCCAGGACAAGGAAACTTTTGCATCATTGGACGAAATCTACCCTGTATCCCGTGATCAATGCCACGGGGTCATCATCCACACGAATCTGGGCCGAGCTCCCCTGAGCGAATCAGCCCTTAAATCAATCGCGGAGGTTGGGGGGGGCTATTCGACCCTTGAGTTTGATATGGAGAAAGGGAAGCGAGGATCGCGTTTAGACCACGCTTCAGAACTATTTACCCGACTGTTTGATGTGGATGGAGCGTTAGTGGTCAATAATAACGCCTCTGCAGTTTTATTGGCCCTGCAAACATTCGCGAAAAACCAGGAGGTTGTAATCGCGCGCTCCCAGTTGATTGAAATAGGGGGTGGATTTCGAATACCGGATGTCCTGAAACAATCGGGAGCAGCTCTGGTTGAGGTAGGGACTACGAATCGAATCCATATCTCTGATTACGAACAGGCTTTTCGGGATGAAACAGCAGCGGTGATGCGGGCCCATCATTCAAATTTCGCTTTTGTGGGATTCACAAAGGAACCCGCCCTGAAAGAAATTGCTGATGTTACCCATGCGGCGAACCTTTTAATGATTGACGATTTGGGTTCAGGCGCATTACTTGATACAGCACCCTATGGTTTAAAGCACGAACCCATGGTCCAGGAATCCTTACAGGCTGGTGTAGATCTGGTTTGTTTCTCGGGTGATAAATTGTTGGGCGGCCCTCAGGCCGGGATCATTTTGGGTCGCCGTGACCTGATTGATAAATTGAAGAATGAGCCACTCGCTCGCGCAATCCGGGCGGATAAAACTGCCTTGGCTGGTTTATCTGCTACTCTGCTGCATTATTTGAGAGGGGAGGCGGTAGAGAAAATTCCAGTCTGGCAGATGATTTCCGCGGACAGGGCGAGTTTGCATGAACGGGTAAAAAATTGGCAGAAGAAACTGGGGAAAGGTACAATTCTTGAGACACTTTCCAAGGTGGGGGGAGGGAGTTTGCCGGGTGAAACCTTGCCTACTTACGGCCTTGCCCTGGAAAAGGAGCATCCTCAGAGCTACCTAAAAGCGCTCCGTGAAGCGGATGTGCCGGTGATCGCCCGGGTGGAAGATGACAGGGTGATTCTGGATCCCCGCACCGTTCTTCCCCACCAAGATCCGGACTTAATCCGCATCCTACAGACAACGGGAGCAAGTGATGAAAGATGATCTCGATCGCTTAATGGATGAAAATAATTTCGATGCAATCTGGGTTTCAGGTCCTGCCCAGCATAATGCCGCTATGGTTTATTTCACGGGTGTGAGCCATTTGACTCACGCGGAGTTTATAAAGAAGAAAGGGGAAGGACCCGTTTTATTTCACAACTCAATGGAAAGGGAAGAGGCCGCTCGAACCGGTTTCCAGACTGTGAATCTTGCCAAATATGAATTTAAAAATTTACTCGAAGAGGCAGGTGGAGATTACCTGCAGGCGAGAGCCAGGATGTATGAAGCGATGTTAACGGAGTTAGACCTCCTTCAAGGGTCGATTGTTTTATACGGGAAGGTCAATCTCGGTGGTGCCTGGGGGGTGTTTTCAGTGTTGCAGGACATGCTCCCAGAATTGGAATTTATTGGAGAAGGGCCAAACTCCATTTTGTTGGAAGCCCGGGCGACGAAGGGTGAGGGGGAAGTGGAGGAAATGCGCAAGATGGGTCAGATCACCACAGAAGTGGTCCAAAGGGTGGAAGATTACCTGACCTCCTCACAGGTGAACGAGGATGAGGTATTGATTACTCCTGATGGGGAGCCCCTGTGTGTCAGAGATGTTAAGTCTAAAATCAACCTGTGGTTGGCAGAGCTTGGCGCGGAAAATCCGGAGGGAGCTATCTTTGCGATAGGTCGAGATGCGGGTATCCCCCATAGTACAGGAACAGACGCGGATGTCCTTCGTCTGGGACAAACGATTGTCTTCGATATCTTTCCATGCCAAAAAGGAGGGGGGTATTTCTATGATTTCACCAGGACATGGTGCCTGGGTTATGCTCCTGAGGAGGAACGGGCGCTATATGAAGATGTCCTCCAGGTTTATCAAAAAATTCTTTCAGAACTTTCCGTGGATGCCTTTGCGCCTGATTTACAGGAAAGGACATGTGAGTTATTTGAAGAATTAGGGCATAAAACGATCCGTCAGGACAGCCAGCTGCAGGACGGTTATGTCCATAGTGTAGGACATGGTCTGGGTTTAAACGTTCATGAGCGGCCGCGCTTCAGCCGGGGGGCCACGGAAGCAGACCGTCTAGCGCCGGGAACGATTACCACCATAGAACCCGGTTTGTATTATCCGGATCGGAACATGGGATGCCGGCTTGAGAATACGGTCTGGGTTCGGCCGGATGGTGAAATGGAAGTCCTCGTTGATTATCCTCTGGATTTGGTATTAGATATGGAGCATTGGGATCGCCATTGAGGCTAAGCTGAAGGAGAAGGAATTGGATAAAAGACAAATGGAGTCGAACTCCTCACCAGAATCTGATCTCCCGCTCTCCAGGATCTTGGGAATTGAAACATCCTGTGATGAGACTGCAGCTGCTGTGGTAGAGGATGGCCGGAACATCCTTTCCAATGTCGTAGCCTCCCAGGTTGAGTTGCATGCGCAATTCGGGGGCATCTTCCCTGAAGTTGCTTCCCGGGAGCACATAAAAAAAATATATTCCATTGTCGATCAAGCTTTAAAGGATGCCCATTTGGCGTTGACGGACTTAGATGGGATCGCTGTTACCCGCGGCCCTGGGCTGCCGGGAGCCCTCGTTGTCGGCATTAATATGGCCAAAGGGTTGGCACTGAGCAGCGGGCTGCCGATCCTGGGGGTCAATCATCTGGAAGGGCACTTATATTCCTCCTGGCTGCAGAGAGAGGAGGATGCTCCTCCTGAATACCCAACGTTCCCACTCTTAGCATTGATTGTTTCGGGGGGTCATACCGAACTGGTTTTGATGCGGGGCCATCTGGATTATCAGCGTTTGGGGGGAACCTTAGACGATGCAGCGGGTGAGGCTTTTGATAAGGTGGCCCGCCTTTTGGATCTGGGTTTCCCGGGGGGTCCTGCCATACAAGCTGAGGCGGAAAAAGGGGATCCAGAGGCCTTTGATTTCCCCCGGGCCTGGTTGGGGGAAAGCTTTGATTTCTCTTTCAGCGGGTTGAAAACAGCTGTATTACGCGAGGTGAGAAGGCTGGAAGAAGAAGGGGGTCCTCTGCCTATCGCTGATATCGCAGCCAGTTTCCAGGAGGCGGTAGTGGATGTGTTGGTTACCAAGACGATCAACGCTGCAGAGGAGTACGAGGCGAAAGAAATTTTGATCTCGGGAGGGGTTTCAGCAAATCAATCCTTGCGCCGGGCTATCCGATCCGCATCAGAAGTACCGGTTCACATTCCTCCCTTGTTTTTATGTACAGATAATGCAGCGATGATTGCTGGAGCCGGCTGTTACCGGTACTGCGCTGGGTGGCGGGATACCCTGGATATGGATGCTGCTCCTACTTGGCCCCTCACAGAACTGTGATCCTTGTTTCAATTTAAACACTGGCGTGCAAGCCAGGGCCATTCTCATTTAGAGGTTGGATTGGGGGTCTCTAATTTTCTTAATGGGTTTTGTGGTCAGGAGTGCTGTTCGTTACGGACTCGGGACTGCAGGTGCAAATTTCCAAGTTTAATCCACCGCATCGTGACCCCCCCCCCCCCCCCCGGGAAGGAATATCCCCCGATCCCTACTATGACCCCTAAGATGCCAGCGATGATAAACATGGAGGCCATACCTGCGCCTGGCCCAGTGCCAACAATATCCCCGAAGATAGGGATTAAGGATCCTCCTTCTTCCATTGCCGGTTCAAATACATAATCTGCCAGCGGGCCTGCGAGCAGCATGGCGATAGGAGCTGTGACTTGCGCGATCAACCTCCTCACGGAGAAAACACGGCCCTGGACATCCGGAGGAATTTTGGCCTGCCAGATGGCCTGATTGGATCCATTGATCATAGGGATAATCAATCCCCCGAAAAAGGTAGCGATTCCCCAAAGGGTCATGCTCCTTCCGATCCCCATTAAGGTCGTGTGAAAAATACTTACGGTGATCATACCTAATAAGACCCCGTGAATTCTCCGCTTTGGACCTCCCCAGATACTGAGTAATAATCCACCTACCACACCTCCGATCGCGCCCGCGGACTGGACCGACCCCAGGATCACAGTGTCATTTTGGGTTCGAGCGAGGATCATTGCCGCCATGACCGTAAAGCCAAACATGGCGGAAAGGTTGAGGAAGAAAAAGACCATCTGCAGCCCGAATAGGCTGGGTCGATCCCAGATGTACTTGAAACCGAATCCCGCTTCTTTCCATAAGCTGCCGCTTCCCGACCGCCCTTCAGGACTCGTTTCAGGTTGGGGGACATAAATCAGGAGTAATGATCCGATGGCAAACAGAAAGGTCACGATGTCAATAATGAATATAAGGGACAAGCCTGAAAGACCAATCAGCGCTCCGGCCAGCACAGGAGCTAACACTCTGGAGCTGGATCGGGCCAGCTCCAGCATACCATTGGCCCGGGCGTACTGCTCTTTGGGCAGCATCATGGTGATCGCTGCTGAATATGCCGGCCATTGGAAAGCTTGAAATACCCCCACAAATGCTCCCAGGATGTAGAGGTGCCAGATTTGAAGATTGTCAGAGAGGAATAAGGCGAACAGCGCGATCGTACCCAGACCTGCTGCAAAGTCGCTCAACATCATGACCAGTTTTCGATTCAAGCGGTCAACGAGGGCCCCGGCGAATGGACTGATAAGGACGACGGGAGCAAAACCGAAGAATCCTGTTAATGCCAGGGTGGTTGCCTGTCCGGTCTCCTGCCAGGCCCAGATGGTGATGGCGAACTGGGTCATCCCGCTGCCCACTAATGAAATCGCCTGCCCTATGGATACCAGGGTGAAGGCAAACATGCCTGTGAAACGCCCCTGCTTGTTCATGAACGTACCCTCTTTCAAGCTCTAAAACCTGTTGTGTAATCGTAACCTGGTGGACAGGAGTGACTAATTTTACCTTTTGGTTCCTTTTTTCTCAACCCAATACGTAAGTCCCTTTCTGTTCATTGGGTATTTCCTGAACCGTGTTATCCTTATCGGAGATACACGATGGGATAGGGGATGATTTATTCTACTTATGGAGGTAACCGATGGATGAAAAGACATGGTTGAAGAACTTAATTAAGTCAAATCGAAGCTATCGCCGCTTTTCTCCCGATGTGAACATATCTTCCCAGACACTTCATGAACTCGTCGATTTGGGTCGGTTGTCGGCCTCCTCGGCGAACTTACAGCCGCTGAAGTATCGTCTGGTAACTTCTGAATCCGAAAAGGAAAAAGTGTTTCCATGCCTGGGGTGGGCAGGTTACATAAAGATTGGCAAGGGCCGGAAGAAGGGGAAAGGCCCGCCGCTTATATTGTGTTCCTGGGGGACACGGAGTTGGCTCAATCCTTTCGATATGATGCGGGGATCGCGGTCCAGAGTATGTTGCTGGGTGCAGCTGTTCGAGAATTGGGCGGTTGCATTATTGCCTCTGTGAAACGGGAGAGAGTGAGGGAAGAGCTGGATATACCTGGTCGTTATCAAATCCTGTTTGTTCTGGCACTGGGGAAACCCAACGAAGAGGTGAAAATTGACCCGCTACCGCCTGAGGGGAATATCAAATACTGGCGCGACGAGGAAGGCATACACCATGTTCCCAAACGACCATTGGGTGAAATCATCATTGATTGAATTAACGGGCATTGGGCAAGAAAGAAAAAAGAATCCACCTCTTTAAGAAAAAGGATTGGGCGATTTCAAGGTTTCCTAACCGTCTTCCCAGATTTCTTTTAACTCATCAGCGGGGATCGGGCCTTGGCGTAGGATGTGCAGGCGCTCAGTGGTGCAGTCCACTACTGTGGAGGAACCTTTGCTGGGTGTTTNCCCCCCGTCAATGATCAGATCAATACCTTGAGCTATCTGCTCGATCACATCCGCTGCTGTGCGTGCGCTTGGTTTTCCGGATATGTTAGCTGAAGTCGCTGCCAGGGGGCCAGTGGCTCGGAGGAGTTCCCTGGTAAAAGAGCTTGCGGGAATGCGGATTCCTACGGTGGATTCTGGCGAGAGTGCCGGGGGCAGTGTATCTTTTCCTTGAAGGACCAGGGTAAGGGGACCGGGCCAGAAGCGGTCCATCAACCTTTGGCATTCAGGGGACCGGAGGGCAGCCAAATGGTTTAACTCGGACGGTTCAGCAATCAGGATGGGGATTGCTTTCTTTTTGGACCTTTTTTTAAGGTCGTAAAGTTTGAGTATAGCCTGGTTGTTAAATGCAGATACGCCCACCCCGTAGACAGTGTCTGTTGGGAAAGCGATCACTCCTCCCTGCTGGATAATTTCTTGAGCTGTGGAGATGGTTTCCGGATTCCTGGCTTGGATGATTTTTGTGTTCATGGTTCCCTTGTTTGAATGATCAATAAACGGTCTTTTCCTGAAAGGTCTTGGCTGACCGAAACCTGTGCCTGGGGAAAGCATTTTTTTCCTACACCGTAAGCTTCTTTCCCTTGCGATCCATCAATTTCTATTAAGATCAGACCTCCTTTCTTCAACTTCCGAGGGGCGGAATGCAGCAGAGAGGAAATGTACTTCAGCCCCTCTCGCCCTCCATCCAGGGCCCGGGTGGGTTCGCGGCCGTAGACGTCAAGCGAAACCAGCTTTGACCTGGGAATGTAAGGGAGATTTGCTGTGATGAGATCAAATGTTCCACCTAAGGCCTGCATGAGGTGACCTTGAAAGAGTGAAATATTCTCACGCACCTTGTGTTTGGCAGCATTCATTCGGGCGATTTTTAGGGCTTTCAGGGAGAGATCACCGGCGGCGAAATGGGCGTCGGGGATGTGGTAGGCTATGGAGATGGGGATGCAGCCTGAACCCGTCCCGATGTCAGCGCAGGATCGGCGTGTGGGGTGCGATCCCAACCACTCTCTGGCATAATCCACTAAAAGTTCCGTTTCGGGACGGGGGATGAGGACATCAGGGGTAACCTTGAAAGGTAATTGATAGAATTCCCACGTTCCCAGTATATACGGTAAAGGGATCCCTTGCTCCAGCTTTTTGAGAGCCAAGCGGATTTTTTCTTGCTGGCTGGATGATAATAGGGCGTTTGGGTGGGCCAGAATCCAAGAACGGGATCGCTCCAGGATGTGACTGAGGAGGACCAGGGCATCAAGGTATGGAGTGCTGCTGTGGGGTTTTATTCGCTGGCGAACGCGGTCCAAAGTGGTTTTATCGTTCACATGTATATTATTCCAGCCCAGCTTCAGCAAGGCGTTTCGCTTCGTCCTCTGTGGATAATTCCTCGATGAACTCATTAATTTCCCCGTCCAGGACAGCATCCAATTGGTGAGAGGAATAGTTAATCCGGTGGTCAGTGACCCGGTTTTGAGGGAAATTATAGGTCCGGATTTTTTCAGAGCGCCCCCCCGTTCCCACCTGGGACCGCCGGGCCTTCTCCTGTTTTTCACGGCGTTTCTGCTCCTCAAGTTCGTAGAGTCTGGCTTTGAGGATGCTCATGGCCCGGGCCCGGTTCTGGGATTGGGAGCGTTCGTCCTGGCACTGCACGACAATCCCGGTGGGTTCATGCGTCAGCCTGATGGCTGTAGCGTTTTTTTGTACGCTCTGCCCACCTGGACCTCCTGCTTTAAAGACATCCATTTGGATCTCATTGGGTGAAATATCGATTTCAATGTCATCCACCTCAGCGAGCACAGCTACGGTCGCTGTTGAGGTATGGATTCGCCCTTGTGATTCAGTTTCCGGGACGCGTTGGACCCTGTGGACGCCCGATTCATACTTTAATTTGGAAAAGGCGCCTTTTCCTTTGATCATCGCGGAGATTTCTTTTATCCCCCCCACGCCCGTTTCATTGAGGGAGAGGATTTCCACTTTCCATCCTTGGCGTTCAGCATATCGGCTGTACATCCGGAATAAATCCCCCGCAAATAAACCTGCTTCATCACCGCCTGCCCCGGCCCGGATTTCTAAGATCACATTCCGTTTATCCCGGGGATCTTTGGGTAAGAGCAATTTTTTAATCCGGTTTTCCAACCCCTGAATTTTTGATTCAAGGTTTTGGACTTCCATTTCCGCCAACTCCCTCATCTCGTCGTCCTCTACATCCAATAACGTCCTGGCATCCTTGAGTTGGGCCAAAGAGTCTTTATATTCGTTAATGGCTTCTATGAGGGGTTCTAGCTCCGATTTTTCCTTTCCCAATTCCGCAGCTCGTTGGTAATCTTCTCCAACTTGGAGGAGTTGTTGATTGATTTGTTGATATCGTTCCTCGATTCCTGATAACTTTTCTAGCAGCATAATAATCTCATTTGTGGACTTTATAGTTTGAATTCGAGCCGAATGAGATTATACCATCTCCAAAACTCTGGAGTCTGGCCTTCAGCTGGATATAGTTTGTCTCCAGGATGAAGGGCTTCAAGGAGGGTCGTTTTAATGTTTCCCTGAATTCAATTTTCCCCGCTTTCGCTGATCAAGAGATCAGAGAGTGGGGCTAGGTGTGGGGTGGAGCGATTATCGGCTGATCCTAAACCTGGCCTTTTTTAGGGGAGTAGTGTTACAATCTCGATCAAGAAGGTGTACCGGTTTGAGGGGGAATGTTTAACCCCTTAAATCAACTTGCAAACAAGACTGGGACATGCTATAATTTGGGCGTTCTTTCCCAATCCTTAGAGAAGCTTAGTGTTTGTATTCGCTCCCCACTATGGTCGTTAAAGAATAGTGCAGAGTAATGGGCGCGTGCAAACAGGATCTATCTGGATTTTCACCCTAACTGAGTCAAAATTGAGTAAATCTATATGAGAGCAAAAGAGTTGTTTGATAAATCTTTGGGTGATTTACGCCAAATTGCCAAAGACCTGAATATTCCACGTTCCCGGTGGATGAAAAGAGAAGAACTCGTCTTAGAGATACGGCGAGCTGAAGCGGAAGAAAAAGGCCGAGAAGTCCGCGGGGGAGTCCTGGAAATTATGAGTGAAGGGATCGGTTTCCTGCGGGGTGCGGATTATCAGTCCGGACCGGATGATATCTATGTTTCGCAATCCCAAATTCGGCGCTTTGATCTGCGAAGTGGTGACCTTGTGATTGGACATGTCCGTCCTCCTCGTAACTCCGAGCGACATTATGGTTTGCTGAAGGCAGAGAGCGTAAACGGTCTGGAGCCTGCAGAAATTAAACGCAGACCTGAGTTCAAATCACTGATCCCGATTTTCCCCGACAGGCGTTTTGACCTTGAGACTGAACCCCACATCATTTCTACCAGGTTAATCAACTTGATCACCCCAGTAGGAAGGGGTCAGAGAGGTTTGATCGTATCACCCCCCAAAGCGGGGAAAACGACGATCCTCAAAGAAATGACAAATGCTATTTCGAAGAAAAATCCCGATGTGCATCTTATCGTCGCTTTAATTGGAGAAAGGCCGGAAGAGGTCACAGATATGGACCGTTCTGTGGACGCTGAAGTCATTTCTTCTACCTTCGATGAACCTGTGTCCTCCCACGTTCGGGTGGCTGAAATGGTCCTGGAAAGAGCGAAACGCTTAGTGGAGTCGGGGATGACTGTGGTTGTCATGCTGGATTCCATCACCCGGCTGGCCCGGGCCTATAACCTCGTTGTCTCTCCCTCCGGACGGACCTTGTCGGGGGGCATTGATCCTTCTGCCCTTTATCCGCCTAAACGTTTCTTTGGTGCAGCTCGAAACATTGAAAATGGAGGTTCATTAACGATCATTGGGACCTGCTTAATTGACACGGGTTCACGGATGGATGATGTCGTTTATGAAGAGTTCAAAGGCACGGGAAATATGGAGCTTCACCTCTCCCGGACTCTTCAGGAGCGTCGTGTTTTCCCAGCGATTGATATCTCTCGTTCTTCAACGCGGCGAGAAGAGCTTCTCCTCGGTCCAGATCTCACCCCCCGGGTATGGCTGATGCGTCGGATGTACGATCAAATGGTCTCGGATCCCCCCCATGGGGCGGGTATGGATCAGGCTTCCGCGACCGAATCGATCATCAAGCGCATCAGTGAAACATCAAGCAATGAAGAGTTCTTGACCACATTGAACGAGTAGCTAGTGGATCGTTTCGTTTCTCTCCTGTCGAATCATTGGAAGAAGGGGATCGCTGCCATCTTTTGGCTGATGGCGCTTATTTTGGTTGTTTGGGCTGGATACCTGGTGGTCGAACACGAAAGCCCACCAAACCTCATTCAGGTGAAAAGGGGGGAAAAAATCACACCCACTCCTGAAGAATCCGGGGAAAAAAAGATCTATCCTATCCCGGAATTTCATCCAGGATCTGCACTCCAGCCCATAATCCGGGCTGCTCATCTGGACACCATCATTCCCAATCAAAATCGCAGGGAAGCGATTACCTATATCGTTGAACCGTATGATTCTGTCTTTGGAATCGCTGAAAAATTCAACCTTAAACCTGAAACGATCCTTTGGTCCAATTATGACGTCCTCCGGGATAACCCTCATGCTCTTGTGCCCGAGATGGAGTTGACCATCCCTCCTGTTGACGGTATTTATTATGAATGGCAGGAGGGGGATACAATTGACGATGTCGCGGATAGGTTTGATACCCGGCCTGAGAATATTTTGAATTGGACGGGTAACCAGCTGGACCTTACAAACCCAACCGTTGAACCAGGCACCCATGTCATGATCCCGGGTGGGGAGCGCGAATTCCAGCAGTGGATCATCCCTACCATCGCTCGCGGATCTGCGGGTGTGTCTGAAGGGGTTTATGGGGGTGGTGTTTGTCCTGGCAGTTATCAGGGGGTGGTGGGCAGCGGTACTTTTGGGTGGCCCACAAACAGCTACTATCTTTCGGGTAATGATTATTGGTCCGGACATTTGGCTATTGACCTGGGTGTAAAACTAGGAGGGCCGGTGTTCGCCGCAGACCATGGGGTGGTGGTCTTCTCCGGTTGGGCTAGAGGGGGATACGGCAATGTGGTCATCATAGACCACGGGAATGGGTATCAAACGCTATATGCCCACCTCAGCCAAACAAGTGTTGGATGTGGGCAAAGTGTCTCGAAAGGGCAGGTGATCGGAAGGGGAGGATCCACAGGTAATTCGACAGGTCCTCACCTCCATTTTGAAGTCCGGTTTCAGGGTGGGTTTGTCAATCCCTGGATTGTTCTCCCCGGTCTGTAACTTAGTCATCACGAGGAGGCTTGGATTATGAGTGACGAAAAAGAAAATCAGGTCCTGAATACTGAAACGGTTGTTGAGACGGAAAATTATTTGGCTTGGAAGGCGGAAGAACCCGATGGAGAAGAGACATACCATCTGGAGCTGAATAATTTGACGGTGCATTTCTTTACTGAGGAGTGGGAGGAGTTTTTAACCCTGGCTCGAGAATTAGTGAAGCGCGAGTAGCTTAGCTAACCGGGTAAGTTGTCCCTAGCCTGGTTTTGGGGATAGATTTATGGATGGATACCTTTTTCTCCGGTTATTTTGGTGATGTATTCCACCGCGTTGGGGCATTTTACATTTAATGCCGAAGAGATAAAATACCAGGAAACCGGTTTTTCTTCGGATATGACCTGTTCCATTGCTTCTCCCAAACACCCAGATCCAGCATGGTAGTTGACGAGGGTAAATCGCCACAAATCCTCATAACTGGATACATCACCCGGGTGTTTTTCTGCGTAATTGTGAATGATTTGTTTGGTTTGTTTACATTGCCCCAGCAGGGATTCAGCGAAAACCAAGATATGATCATATGTTTCGTTGAAATGACCCTCTTCTGTTAAATCTTGGCCTTTGAGGGAGACTTCTGTCAGGAGGGCTCCTTGAAGGAGAATTTTTTCCTCTTCCTCGAGATTTCCATATCCAAGTTTGCATGTTTTCTCACTGAGTACAAAAGGACAGAATTCTGCAAAAAAATGATTATTCCACAACAGAGTGGTGTCCGCACCCCATTCAGTGAGATGTCCCAGTCCATGTTCTGGGTAATCCCCCTCCATGTTTTCCGGCCAAAGTTGGCTCTCTTGGATGAAGACACTCTTTAAGAGATGGGATGGAATGCCGACCTCTTGAGCTGCGCGAATGATATACGGATCGTATTTGTTTTGCCAGTTTGTCACAATTGTTCTGGTTTCACTTAAACCGCAAGCCGAAGCGTAGCCATTTGCCAATAAACCCCCATCCGGGCAGGCGCTTGCGTCCGCGAGACCGTATGAAATCAGTTTTCCAGCCAGATATGTGAGGGGTTCGTCGGTGGCTAAGCCCTCCTCTGTTTTGGGATTCGAAAGCCATTCTGGAGGTGTACCCAGGGAAGGAAGAGCATGCCATATTTTCGAACAGGATGAGAAACCTTCATTTTCGTATTGGTCGCTGACCAGGCTAACTTGATATGTTTTTGGGTCTTTACTCTCCGCAAGAGATTTCCTAATCAGGCGGACTCTGCCCTGATAATGCGTACTGCTGTCGCCGTAGGTAGAATCTGCCCAAAATGAAAGCGGTACACCCCTTTCTGTTGTGAGTCTGAGCGGTACCTCACAGGTAGATCCCTGACAAACAAAAGGGGTGCCGTTCAATTGACCTTGAATCTGGAAGATGTGTTCATTAGGGAGCGGTTCTTTTGCTTGAATGAACAGGTGAGGTATTTCGGAACACACAGAATCTCTTTGATGGGTTTCGCAGTGGGTGATCTCGATGGAAACTTCAGGGGAGGGGAGTTTGACTTTCAACTGCTTTTCTCGAGGTGCGGTATTTGCCAGATACAAGTAATATCCCGGACAGGTATGGGAATCTTCGTTCGTTGACTCCGAACAAGGGGTGGATTCTAACCAACGTTGATATACATCGCTTTCGCACTGGTAGAAAATCTCCAAATTAGTCGGTTTTCCCTCGTGATCGATAAAAACCTTACATACCGCGAGGTTGTCTGACCAGCGGGACACCCACCATTCATATTCTGTGTACCGCACGGTTATCATCCGCGTTCGGTGGGATAATTGTTGGGCTGATACCTGAACACCAGTTCTGGTAAGGGTCAATATCAACACGACGCACAGAAACACCTTGAGAGATTTCCCTTTTGGTGTTTTTGATTGGGAAACATCAGAGCTGAGCATGGAATCTAACCCTTTTCTTTTGCCTTGGGTCCTTCTATATTTTATTCTAACCTTTTTTCCCCAGACCAGAAAGATTGGGCGATCAATCTGCTTCCTCTACCCAACCGAAAGATCGTTTCACAGCTTTGTTCCAGGAATGGATGAGCTGCTGGCGGCGTTCGGCTGACATGCTTGGTGTCCACCGCTGGTCCTCTTTCCATTTTTTGCGCAGGGTTGGCAGGTTGTCCCAATAACCCAATGCCAATCCAGCTGCGTAAGCAGCCCCCAAAGAAGTGGTTTCAGTGATGGTCGGCCTGATCACAGGCACGTCCAAAATATCAGCTTGAAACTGCATCATGAGTTCGTTGACCACCATGCCCCCATCCACTTTAAGGTGTTTCAAAGACACGCCAGCATCCTTCTCCATTGCATATAAGATCTCCGAGGTTTGATACGCAGTCGCTTCCAATGCCGCCCGGGCTATGTGGGCTTTTTCCACATATCGGGTTAGACCGACGATGACACCCCGGGCATCGGAGCGCCAATAAGGGGCGTAAAGGCCAGAAAATGCAGGGACGAAATATACCCCACCGTTATCTTTCACTTCTCTGGCCAAATCTTCGATCTCTGAGCTATTCTCGATCATCCCGACATTATCGCGCAGCCACTGCACCAAAGCCCCGGCGATAGCGATGGAACCTTCCAGGGCGTAGACCGGTTCTTTTCCTCCAACCTGGTAGCCAATTGTGGTGATCAATCCGGATTTGCTGATGATCGGCTTTTTCCCTGTGTTAAGCAGCAAAAAACAGCCGGTTCCATATGTGTTCTTTGCCTCCCCCTGGTCAAAACAGGTTTGTCCAAAGAAAGCGGCTTGTTGATCTCCCAGAATACCTGCAATGGGGATGCCGGAAAACGGGGTGACCGTCTTACCGTAAATCTCGGATGAGGATCGTATCTCGGGGAGCATGCTTTCAGGGATCCCCATGATATCCAGTATCTGCCTATCCCAGGATAACGTCTCTAAATTCATAAGCATGGTCCGGGAGGCATTGGTGACATCCGTGATGTGTTTACCCCCTTGGGGACCACCGGTTAAATTCCATACCAACCAGCTGTCAATGGTCCCGAAAAGCAGGTCTCCCTGCCCTGCTTTTTTTGAAGCACCTTCTACATGATTCAAAATCCAATTCACTTTCGGGCCAGAAAAATAGGTTGAAATAGGAAGCCCTGTGATTTCTCGAAACCGATCCTGCCCCCCTTCCTTTGTTAATTGATCGCAGAACCTGTCCGTTCTAGTGTCCTGCCAGACGATGGCAGGACAGATGGGTTTCCCTGTGGATTTTTCCCAGATAATGGTTGTTTCGCGTTGGTTTGTGATCCCTAATCCCGCCAGATCCCCGGCTTTCAAACCTCCCTTTTGAAGGCTTTCTTTCAGAACGTATTTCGCATTCTCCCAGATTTCCAGCGGGTTGTGTTCAACCCACCCCGGTCGGGGGTAGATTTGTTGGTGATCTTTCTGGCTGATGACTTCAATCTCTCCTGCCCGGTTGAAGATGATGCACCGGGTGCTTGTCGTTCCCTGATCAAGAGCCGCGATATATTGGGCCATGGTCTCTCCCTAAGATGCATCTTTGGTGATTTGATGGGGTATTGTCAGCAAAAAAACAGCACCCCCCTCTGGGTGATTCTGGACTTCCAGATTGCCTCCATGAGCCTGGGCTAATTTTTTGGAGATGGATAAGCCAAGACCGGTACCTCCGTCATCTCGCTTCCTTGAGGTACTTGATTTATAGAATCGCTCAAAGATAAAGGGTATTTCTTCTTCTGGTATCCCTTCTCCCTGGTCATGAACAGTTAGGTTCACATATTCCTTATCCATCTTGATTTCTATCTGGATGATATCTCCCTCTGGGGAGTGGCGAACCGCGTTGCTGAGCAAGTTAATGAGGATTTGTTCAATTCGTTGGGAATCAATGGTGATCAGCGGTGATTCTGGTGGAAAGATGACGTCGATCTGGAGGTCTTTTTTCTGAACTTGGGGTTCGAATCGGGAGACGACTTTGGCAACAAGCTGATTGAGGTCCGTTTCTGTGGGTTCCAATCTTAACTCACCAGCATCTACCAAAGACAGCGTGCGAAGATCGTCCACCAGGCGTTTCAAAGTTTGGTTTTGTTCTTGAATGGGCTGCAGGTTTTCCAGATTCAGATCGTAAATTCCGTCCTGGAGAGCTTCAAGGTGCGCTTGCTGTACAGATAATGGAGTTCGTAGTTCATGGGCGATGTCCGCGGTGAGGGCCTTTCTGCGTTCCGCTGTGCTTTCCAGTGAGCTCACCATCTGGTTGAAAACCCGTCCCAAGGTAGTCAGTTCTGTGTCTCCTTTGATCACAACACGCTGTTCCAAATCACCCTGCTTAACTTTTTCTGCGGCAGCGGTCAGCTTCCGTACAGGTTGAAGGAGGGGGTAAGATAGGTAACTAGCTAGAAGGAGAGCGATGACGCCGGCGATAGCAGCTGATGTGATCGCCGCTTTATTCAAACGGGAGATCAAATATGACTCTTGTTGTTGGGTGAAGGGAAATTGATTTTCAGGCAGTAAGTATCCAACCACCTCTCCCTGGTTGTGGAGCGGGATCAGCCCCTGTAAAGAGGAAATGTCCTTCGGTTGGGAGGGGATAGAGTCCTGAGTATCCGCGACTACAACGCCTTCTTTATCTAAAAGCTGAATCTGCTGTCGTTCCCAATTTCCGGGGGAGTGGTTACCCATCCTGCCTTCGCCCATCCCTCTGGACATATTTCCTTGCGCTCCACCTTTTATTTGCAGAAGATCCGAACACCCAGCCCAACTCTGTTTTTCTTGATAGCAATCTTCTAAATCAGAAACCAATACATTCAAACCCATCACCCCGCCGCGGAACATAAACGTGCGTACCTCTTCCTCCGTATTCTGGCGAATGATGAGAGTTACCGTGATGACTGTGATGAGGATGATAAGCAGAAAGGCTAAAAATAATCGTAATCTCATACGGTTTTATCCTAACTCCCGATTAGCTCGGTATCCAACGCCAAACACGGTTTCGATGTATTTTGGAGAATGGGGGTCCGTTTCTATTTTTGCTCGCAAGTTCTTTATGTGCGTGTCGATGCTCCGTTCATATCCTTGATATGCAACCTCTTGGGTGGCTTCTAATAACTGTTTTCTGGAGAACGCACGACCGGGTTGGGAAGCAAGTGTCCGTAATAAATCAAATTCTGTTGGGGTAAGCTCGATAAAGCTTCCAGATTTCGTAACGGTGTGTGCATTGATATCTATTTCTATATCGCCCAGGATCAGTATCTTATGGGGGATGCGTTCAGCTTGCGCGCGGCGAAGGAGGGCTCTCACTTTCGCGACCACGATGCGGGGTGAGAAGGGCTTCGTAATATAATCGTCCGCGCCAATTTCTAAGCCCACAAGCTGGTCTGTTTCCTCAACTCGAGCAGTGATCATAATCAGAGGTGTTTGTGATTGCTGCCTGATCTTGCGGGCAATATCTAGGCCGTTCATGCCCGGTAAGTTGAGATCTAAGAGGACTAGATCTGGATTTTCTTTCTCCCATAAAGAATATCCAGTGTCGCCACGATATGCGGAAAGCACTCTGAAATTTTCTTTTTCCAGGTAGGAGCGGAGCACCTTGACTAATTCCTGCTCATCTTCAATGATCAATATTTTTGACATGGCCGTCTGTGTTAAACAAGTAAGTAGGAAATTTGATGAAATGTAGTTGGATTATAACGAAAATGGGTAGTGTATGTCACTACCCATTTCCGATGTTTCATTAGTGTTAGGAGTTGGAAATTACCAATGCCTTCCACCTCGACTCCGTTGCGTCCCTCGCCCGGATCCTCTACCTTCAAATTTATCATTCAAGCATGTTCCCAGTTTGGATTCATGGTTTTCAGCGCCGAAGTTGTTCATGCGGTTCAACATCCAATCAGCTTGTTCCTGACTTAGCACCCCATCTGCGACGGCTTCTTGAAGGGCAGTTTGGCGGGCGGATATCATTTTGTTCTGGAATTCTTCGCTGCTTAACCCTTCTTCCTGAGCATACTCCCGGAGAGTGATCCCCTCTTTGTGAAGGGCGTCTAATTCTTCCAGGGTGAGCCCGAATTCAGAGGCTAAAGCGTAGGGCATATATTCCTTGAGGAATCCATTTCCTCCTCCGTGTTGACCATCAAATGGATCGCGAGGTCCACGCCCAACAGGATTGGATGGAAACGCGGGGGGCGTAGGTTCTTGTGCCAAAACGCTGCTGACACCAAACAATGCTAACCCCAGCATGGTGATACCGATAATGAGCAGTGATATCTTTTTCATATGTTTCTCCTTTACCTTTTATCTAACGTTTAAAAAATTGTTTCCTGAACTGCTTTTATGGTATTCATAAAGTATGGAGAAATTGTGAAGATCAGATGATTGAGTTATGAAGAAATGCCCCGGCTTGCTCACCTTTTTAAAGCGTGTTAAACTAAATTCTTAGATTACAGTGCTTTTGTATGGTTAATATCTCGTCAATTTCAAGCGCACTTTTTATTTTAAGGGCGGGTCGTGAAGGAAGGGATATAATAATACCAATACACGTTGACTTTCACTAATTAAGCCCAATGGTCATTTAACAAGGAATAAGAATGCCTTCAACCTTATATTTGATCGACGGACACGCCTTAGCATACCGGACATATTATGCTCTCACTCGAGGCGGTACAGCCTCTGAGCGATGGTTAACGAGCAAAGGGGAACCCACAGCGGGGGTGTATGGTTTTACCAGCGTATTGTTGCGCATTCTGGAACAAGAGCGTCCGGATTACGTGGCCGTCGTTTTTGATAAAGGGAAGACATTCCGGGATGATCTCTATCCAGAATATAAAGCGACCCGGACCAAAATGCCGGAAGATTTACGCCCTCAAATTGACCGCATCCGGGAATTGGTTGACTCCTTTAACATTCCCCGTCTTGAAAAGGAGGGGTACGAAGCGGATGACGTGTTGGGGAGCCTGGCTCATTGGGCGGTTGACCACAACTTGACAGTGAAGATCATCACTGGAGATAGGGATTTACTCCAGTTAGTAAATGATCGGATCATTGTGAAGTTGCCGGGCAGGTCTCTTTCAGATGCAAAGGACTACTTCCCTGAGGATGTCAAAAAATCGATGGGGGTATGGCCTGAACAGGTCATTGATTATAAAGCCCTCACAGGTGATCGCTCTGACAATATCCCCGGGGTATATGGTGTGGGTGAAAAGACAGCTACATCCCTGTTGAAAAAATATCAATCATTGGATGAGATTTATAAGCACCTTGAGGAAGTCCAAACCCGTTTTCGAAATAAGTTAGAAGAGGGACGCGAGGATGCTTACTTGAGCAAAAAACTGGCGACCATTGTGAACGACCTGTCTGTGGAATTAGATCTGGAACAGGCGAAACCTGAAAAATTTAACCCCCAACAGGTAAGGAAAAAATTTCAAGAACTTGAGTTCCGGACCTTACTGGACCGCCTGGAAACGGTGGAGAAGATTTATGGTAAAGCGCAGGAAGGGCAGCAGTTGTCGTTCTTCTCCGCTGAGAAAACCCGGCAAACTGAGGAAGGGGGAGTAGGGGAGGATCATCCCCAAGCGGTATACATAGAGATCATTGATGATGAAGAGGGGTTACAGGACGTACTTGAGGTCCTTCAAAACGCAGCGGTCATATCCTTTGATACAGAAACGACATCCACAGATCAAATGAAGGCGGAACTGGTGGGGATCTCCTTGGCTGTTGACAGCGGTCATGGTTATTACATTCCTCTTGGTCATGAAGCCGAGAAAGGAGTACAGCTCCCCATGGAGCGGGTTTTCGAGGTCCTTGGCCCGGTGATGTCGGACCCCTCTGTTCCCAAGGTGGGTCATAACTTGAAATATGATTACATCGTTTTACTCAGGCATGGATTGGAAGTGAGACCGCTTAGTTTTGATTCCATGATCGCGGAATGGGTCATCAATCCCTCCTCTCGCAACTTGGGATTGAAGAACTTAGCCTGGGTGCGGTTGAACCGGTCTATGGTCGATATTGAAGAGCTGATCGGAAAAGGAAGAGATCAGATTACCATGGCCCAGGTAGGAATAAAAGAGGCAGCAAAATATGCGGTGGATGATGCTGTCGTTGTCCTGCAGTTGAAGCCGATTCTGGAGGAGGAACTGGAAAGGGTAGAGGGGAAAAATTTATTCACTGATTTGGAGATGCCTTTAATTCCTGTCCTGGCGGACATGGAAATGCGGGGGATCCGCGTAGATGGTCGTTTTCTGGAGGATATGTCCCATCGTTTGGATGAGGAGATGCGGGTTCTTGAAGAGAAAATCTTTGCGGAAGTGGGCCAGACGTTTAACCTCAATTCCCCTCAGCAGTTATCAAAAGCAATCTTTGAAACGCTGGATTTGGATCCACCAAACCGGACGAAAAAGACCGCCAGTGGTTATTATTCCACAGCAGCGGGAGTTTTAGAAGAAATGGGAGATGATCATCCCGTTCCCGGGTGGGTCCTGGATTACCGCGAATTATCGAAATTAAAATCCACCTATGTCGATGCCCTGCAGGATGAGATTAATCCGGATACCAAACGGGTGCACACCTCGTATAATCAGACCGGATCAGTCACGGGAAGGATCGCGTCTTCTGACCCCAACTTGCAAAATATCCCCATCCGCACGAAGATTGGACGAGAAGTGCGGAAAGCCTTCATCCCCTCCCCTGAATGGTTGCTGATTGCTGTGGATTACTCCCAAATAGAACTCCGGGTGGTTGCTCACATGGCCCAAGATCAAGCAATGCTCAGCGCGTTTGAGGAACATCAAGATATCCATGCCACAACAGCTGCAGCCATATTCGAGATTCCGTTGCAGGAGGTCTCAAAAAAGCAGAGAAGACAGGCGAAAGCGATTAATTTTGGGCTGATCTATGGCATGAGTGCATTTGGGCTAACCCGAAGCACAGATCTTACGCTGGCTGAAGCAGAAGATTTCAGGGAAGCATACTTTTCCCGTTTTCCCGGTGTAAAACGATATTTGGACCGCGTTCGGAAAAAGGCTAGAGAAGAGGGGTATGTTGAGACTCTATTTGGTCGTCGACGTTATTTTCCTCGATTGAAAACGACAACAAATTATAATATACGGCAAAGAGGAGAGCGGGAAGCGATCAATGCGCCCATCCAGGGGACAGCTGCGGATATCATGAAAAAAGCCATGTTGGATGTCCATCGTGTATTAGAGGACTCAAACTTACAAACTCGGATGCTGCTCCAAGTACATGATGAGCTGGTTTTTGAAGCTCCCCGGGGCGAACTTGATCNGACGATTCAAGTGGTGCAAACAACCATGGAAGACACGGTTGAACTCTCCGTTCCCCTTCTGACGGAAGCCCGTTTTGGGGAAAATTGGGGAGCATTGAAGGACTATGCAAGTGCCAAGAAACGTGAGGATGTCAAAGAGGGTCAAAATGATGATGGACGGTGAGACAAGATTTCAGGAACTTATTTCAAAAGGTCATTCCGCTGCCTGGGATCAGGATTGGGGTCAAGCTGCCAGCTATTTTGAGCAGGCATTGGAAGAAAAACCCAATAATACCAATGCTCTGAAAAGTTTAGGGCTGGCTTTATTCGAAATGAAGGAATTTAAAGAATCCCGAAAATATTATCAAAAGGTGTCTGAAATTGATCAGGATGATCCAACCCCTGTTGAAAAAATGGTTTTGATTGCTCGCCATTTAGGGGAAAAGAAAAAGGCCGCAAATTTGGCTTTGCAGGCCGCTGAATTATATCTGAAAAGGGAAGATATCCAAAAAGCAATCCATAATTGGAAACTGGCCTTGGAAATAGACCCATTAAAAATCCGGGCTTATGCCCGTTTGGCCATGGTTTATGAACGTCTGGGCTGGAAGAAAAGGGCTATTACCGAATATATCAAGGTGGCAAGCATTTTGCAAAAAACAGGCCGGTCAGAAAAAGCGCTGGAAACCGTTCAAAGGGCCCTTAACATCATGCCTGAAAACATCCACGCTATTCGGGCGAGGGACATGATTAAACGAGGGAAGCCACTCCCTCTCCCTGAACAACCTCCGAAAATGAAAGAGAAGGAGGAGAGAGAAGACCATCTGCAATTACAAGCCCCCGAAGAACAGGAGCCTGAAGAAAAAGATACCCCGATTGAAGAATCCATCCAGCGGTCGCTGGAGATGTTGGCTCAAACTGTTTTTGAAGAAGGATTAGTTCCAAGAAAAACCTTTGATGCCGGCCGCAGGGACATTGACGACCTGCTGGATGATGGTTCGTCTGAGGAAGGACTTACCGGGGATGACAGCTTATTAAAGCTTCATGTCAGTGAAGCTATAGAACTTCAAACCGCGGGGAATATGACTGAAGCTGCGGATGAGTTGAAGAAAGCGGTAAATTTGGGTTATGAGAGCGCTGCAGTGTTTTACAATGTAGGCTACCTTTACTATCAGACGGGAAGGTTGGAAAGCGCGGAACGGAATCTGCGCCGGTCGGTGACCAATACAGAGTTTGGATTAGGATCCCGCCTGCTGCTGGCCAAAATAAAGGAGGAAAAAGAGGTCTGGGGGGATGCCAGCAAAGAATATTTGGAAGCTTTGAGAATCGCGGATACGAAGTTAGCACCTAAAGAAGAGAGAGATGATTTGCTTCAACTTTACGAGGCGATGATTGATGACCTGGAAACGGAGAAGGAAGATGAGGCCCATGTTCAATTGTGTGAGCATATCCGAAACCTTCTCATCCGAAAGGATTGGCGTCGGGTCTTAAAGGACCATCGAGAAAAAGCTAAAGATGAACCAGATCTCCTTCCTGTTGTGGATGAGCTGGTTGAAAGTCGAAGAAGTAATGTTATCAGCGCGCACCGGAAGGTAAAAGAGCTCTCGAAAAATGGATATTATGGGGCGGCGATGGAAAAAGCCTTCCTTGCCCTGCGGGACTCACCCACCTTTTTGCCCCTTCATATAACCATCGGCGACCTGTTGTTAGAACAAGGGGAACAATCGGCAGCTATTAAGAAATATCTCGCTGTTGCAGATGTTTATATGGTGCAGGACAAGCTTGAACGGGCTCTTTCTTTATACAAGAAAATCATTGAACTTGCCCCGCTGAACATTGATGTTCGACAGCGCTATATCGATTTGCTTGAGGAATATGGGCAAAAGGATCAAGCTGTTCATGAGTATATCAATTTAGCGGATGTGTATTATAGTTTAGCGGAGTTGCAGAAGGCCCATACAACCTACCAAAGAGCCCTTGATTTGATATCCATGTTTTCCTCTGATGATGAATGGGAGAAAACCATCCTCTACCGGATGGCAGATATTGATGCTCAACGCCTGGATTGGGATTCTGCCCTTGAGGTTTATAAAAAGATCCGGGATAGGTTTCCAGAAGACCAGGAGGCCAGTAAGAAGATCATTGAACTACATTACCGTTTGGGAGAGGAAAGGAAAGCCAATCATGAGATGGAACGGTACATGGGCTTATTTGATCCGGCGCAGGAGGGAGATAAAATCCTCTCTTACCTGGAAAAATTGAAACAAGAAAACCCCAGAAAAATGGATGTCCGGAAGAACTTAGCAGCTTTTTATCAAGGGCAAGGTCAAAAACAAAAAGCTGTTGCAGAATTAGACGCTTTGGGGGATATGCTGCTTGACGACGGGGATAAAAGAGGGGCAGTCCAGGTAGTTGAAGAGATCATTTCCTTGAACCCCCCTAACATTGAAGATTATCAGAAGCTTCTCTCACAGTTGAAAGGCTGATTTCTGGGAATATGGGGTCTGTAACAGACAGTAGGAATTCTACCGGACGTCAACTGTGGAGCGACCAGTGTTTGAAATACGCCTCTATCTTTGACAACAGATCCGGGCCCACAACAATTCAAGGTTTAAGGTGTGATCGGCATCATACATCCTGATCAGAGTTGAGGGTGGGATCCAAAAGGTGGGCAGGGAGATCGGATGTTGTATTCAGGACCAGGTTTGCACCCGCTTTATGGAGCTCTTGTTCCTCTCCAAAACCGCATAACACGCCCACGGATTGAGCCCCCGCGCGGCGGGCTGCGATGATATCCACTGTGGTATCCCCAATCATCAAACATTCTTCCGGCAGCACGCCCATCTTTTTTGCTGCCCAACGGATGGGATCCGGGTATGGCTTTGTATGTTCTGCTGTATGCGCAGTAGCTACAGCTGAGAAAAAATCACGGAGCTCAAATTGCGATAAAAACCTTTCTGTGCTCCGCTTCCCCCGCGCGCTGACGATAGATAACGGGTAATGGTTGCCACAGATGCGCAGCGTTCGATGAACTCCTTCGATAAGTTGAAATGGAGAAGGTGAGCGGCCCAAACCAAGTTGATAAATGACATTGCCCAGCGCGTTGAGTTCATCGTCAATGCCAAGCTGGTCTGGGATCCCATAGAGGGTATTGGCAGGCGTTTCTGTGACCATCACCAGTCGTCTTGCGAAAGGATGTGGGTCCCGATCAGGGAATAAAAAGCGAAATGGATATAGGAGCCGGGTGATATTTTCCACAAACTGGTCGTCTGTGTCAGATAACGTTCCGTCTACATCAAAACATAAAGCGCGGATCTTTGTTTTGTCTAGAGGTTGAGGATCACTTATATTCTTTAGAGGGGTAGTTTCCATGGGAGGGTTTATTGGGGGTATGAACCAGGGGACATATCCTGTGCACTGCTTTCTGTAATAAGTGGACAGCACAGCAGGTAAGGTTGGTTGAAATGTATAATGGTAGACAGCGGGAAAGGTGTTTTGGGTTCTGATGTCTGAGCCAACATGAACCCCGCGATGAGTATACTTATGACGCTCAATATCAAGCAGGACGTGAGGAGAAGTGTAAGGCAGGAGAGCGCTATTTTTTGTTTGGTGGTCATTTACATAATCCTCCACGGGTCCTTTTGGGCATATATCACTCTATTGTACTTGACAAAGTATACCAGCAGGATAAGAATCTAAATGGCTGTTTTCTTCTCTCTTTGTCTCGATAAGGGTTTTGCTTATGGAACTATCCCACCTAATCCAAGAATCGCTTGATGGTGATCTGGACTCCTTTAATCAGATCGTTTTGGAATTCCAGGACATGGTTTATTACCAGGCCTATCGGGTGATCGGTGAACCGGACGCTGCGGAGGACGCCACCCAGGAAGCGTTCATATCAGCATATCAAAAATTACATACGTATCGGGGGGGATCATTTAAAAGTTGGTTGCTGCGGATTGTGACCAATGCTTGTTATGATGAGCTCCGGCGCAGGCAGCGTCAGCCGGTTACTGCCTTGAAACCTGAAGATGACCACGGGGAAGAGATGAATTCTCCGAAATGGATGGAAGACCCGGCAGAAAAACCAGAGGAGATATTGCAGCGCTCGGAATTGTCGGACGCCATCCAGCGTTGCTTGAATGCCTTGGATGATAAATTCCGGTCGGTCGTTGTCCTGGTGGATATCCAAGGGATGGATTATGCGACCACCGCAGAGATCGTGGATCGACCTCTGGGGACGATAAAGAGCAGGCTTGCGCGAGCGCGGCTTAGTTTACAAGAGTGTCTGGAGGGGTTTGCGGAACTTTTACCGGTGGATTTACGTCAAGAGAGTGAGGTGTAATGCTATGGATATTTCTCGTCGGGATTGGCAGCTGCTTTCTGAATATATTGATGGGGAACTTTCTGAACGAAAGAGGATTCGTTTAGAAAGCAGGTTAGATTCAGAACGCGGTCTGCGAACAGCATTGCGAAGAATTAAGAAAACCAGGCGCATTCTGCGCACAGCACCTCGCCTCTCTGCACCTAAGGATTTTGTCCTTACCCCAGACATGCTCCCCCAACGCCAGAAAGAGTCCTTTTTTCCCGTCCTACGCCTTGCGACTGTTTTGGTGTCCGTGTTGCTGGTAGCTGTCCTGGTCCTGGATTTTGGGGGGTTCGTCTTCCCCTTGAAAACAGGTGACTTTGCAGCTCCCGCGGTACAGCAGGAAGCTTTGGAAAGTGCCCCGGATGCGGACCAAAGGAACGGAGAGGAGCAGGATCTGGCTGAAGAACCCCAGACAATGGAGAAAACAGAAGGCGTGGAGAGAGAGATGGTGGAAGGCATGGGAGAACCCGAAGAGGAAGCCAAAGCGCTGGATGTTGTTGAGGAATCCCCTACACCTTCAAGCACCGACGCCCCACCGACTCCCACGACACCTCCCCCGACCCAGACTATTCCCCCTCCCATCCCGGAAGAAAGAAAAGGTCTGCCCGTAATCCGATTTATTGAACTCGGTCTCTTTAGCCTGGTAGTGATCCTTCTCCTGGTCAGATTCTGGATGAAGAAGGCGGATAGGGATGTTAGCTGAGGATGTGAATTATTGTCCTCGTTGTGGGACGGGTCTGGAAGAAAAGGAAAGAGCGGGTAAGCTGAGGCCGGTTTGTCCGGATTGTGATTGGATTTTCTTCCCTGATCCGAAAGTAGCGGTGGCATCCATCGTTATGCAGGCGGGAAAAGTTCTCCTGGTTCAAAGGGCCCATCAACCCTTCCGTGGGAAATGGATGCTGCCCGCAGGGTTTGTTGATGCGGGGGAGGACCCTGAAGACGCTGCGCTCCGTGAGGTTTTTGAAGAGACGAATCTGAGCGTTCGGCCCCAGGAGCTGTGGATGGTGCTCAGCGGTCAAGAATATGATAAAGGAGCACATATTCTCATTGTTTACAAGGCTGCGATCCTCAGCGGGGAGTTATCAGCGGGGGATGATGCTCTACAGGCTGGTTTTTTCAAACTGGATGCTTTGCCTCCTTTAGCTTTCTCCTCAACGAAAGAGATTCTTTCAACCCTCTAATCTTTAATCAAAAAGACCCTGAAGCAAGCGGCTTCAGGGTCTTTTAATTATTTAGATTTTTCCTAGGAACCTTCGCTTCCCTCTCCGGTCACCCCGGAGGCGGGATCCGTATCATCCGAAAGGATTTCTTGATTTCCTTGCGGTTTTTCGGGCTCCAATGCTCGAGGATATCGCTGGGTGCCAAACTGCGTGAGGACGACTGCGCCTAACATCCACATCCCGACGATGGTTTTCGGGAAAAAGCCAAAACAGGGAACAAGCTTGCTGAATCCGTTAAATATTGCGGTGAGGACAAAGGTCCCCAAACCAGCTACCAGGGCTGGATCCCAGTTGCTTTTTGCGTTTCTGGTCAAACGCCGGCCGACTTCATAGCCCAGAGAAACCCATCCCAGAGCCCAGGCTGCATACCCGATCAATACAGCCAGGATGCTGAGTGGGCTCAGGAGTAACGTGATCAGCAAAGCGATCGCCACTACAGGCAGTAAAATGACCACGAGGAAACCTACAACCCAAGAGATAACCGGTTGGGAAAAAGCCGCCTCCCTGACCCTGATTTCCTGTGTTTTTAAGAACAGTGTTGCCAGGATGCCCAATCCAGCCCAGACGAACACTTTGAAAAAAAACCAGCTCAAGGAAAGGAAGGGATTGCGCCACAACCTGGTCCGGGGAAAGGTTCCTCTTGATAATTGAACGATAGATGGCAGTGTAAATTCGACGGGTATGTCCGTATGCGTGACCATCGTTCCCTGGATGACAGCTTCTTCAGATCGTTCAATGTTGCTGCCCAGGACAGTCAGGTTGCCTAAAATCACGGCTTTTGATTCCAGCTCAACGAAACCGCCTAGGGCTACTAAATCACCTCGGATGATACCGTTGACTTGCACTTTCCCACCCAGGACGGCCACATCTCCATTCACTGTGGCGTCTTCTTCCATAGATGCATTGCCGCCAAATATGACCAGGTCACCGTCCAGAACATCTCCGGAGAGAAGCGTGAAATTTCCGCCAAAGATGACCTTGTCTTCTCTTAAATCAGATGCATGGGTGGAGATCGGAATCAAGAATACAAAAAGCAAGATAACCCACAGGAAAAGTTTATTGAGCCTTCTCATCGCTGTACCTCCTGATGAAGACCAAGGATTCTGAGATGCTGAACAACCACGCGATAAGCACCCCACTGATACCTATACTAAACATGAAATACCAGGCAGGAGGGATAAGTTTTATCCCTACCTGGATGATTGGTTCAAAAATACGTGTAACTTGGTTTAAGAAGAAAAGCCAATGGACGATATGGGTCACGCTGTGGAAAAGGATCTGAGGAAGAGAATCAATCACGGATATGAATTGTCCGCCTACACTGGAGATTAAGAGGAATGTAGAAGCGATGATGATCCCCAGCGTTATCCCGGTAAATTTGACTCTCTGTTTCCTTTCATGTCCTTTCAGCTTGTTCTTCCAGCGCTCTGTGAAGCCAGGTTGAGGTCTGGGTGTGGAGCTGGACATGAAGAGATGGGAGACATCTCGCATGTTTTGACGCAGTTCTCGACAGCCCTGACAGGTTTTGAGGTGTTCTTCTAACTTGTTTGTTTGATCTCTGTCAAGATCTGCTTCCTGGTATATCCATCTTTCAAACGGTTGGTGATTCATGGGCAATCCTTTGGGAGGAGGCCTGAGGTGAGGCTTGAATTTGACTGTTCTCTTGGATTTCCTGCCATTTTTCGGCCATAGAGCGTCGGGCGCGGTAGAGTCTGCTTTTTACCGCGCTTTCTGTGAGGGAGAGAGTGTCAGCAATTTCCTTATATGAGTAATCATGCCAGAATTGAAGCACAATCGCGGCCCGGTCTGTTTCATTCAATGTCTTTAATAATCGCTGGATTTGTCTCATCTTCTCTTCTTTTAAGGTGAACTTTTCTGGATTAGGACCTTTCGCAGGAGGCGCTAACCAGGCATATTTGTCGTTATCCAAGGAAAGCAAGGTCTTTTTCCGTTTCCGGATTTGGTCGATGCAATAGTTAGATGCGATGGATAAGATCCAGGTCCCAAAAGAACGTTCTTGATCATAACTCGCAAGCGCTTGATAAGCTCGAATGAAGGTCTCTTGAGCGGCATCTTCTGCAGCTGTAGGGCTGCCTAACATCCGATAACAAACGCTGAAAACTTGATTCTGGTAAGCATCGACGAGTTTCGCAAATGCGTCTGGATCATCCTCTAGCGCTCGGGTAACCCAGTATTGGTCATCTTTAGGCACGTACTGCTCCTTGCATTTTGCTGTATATATATATACGTGAACGCTTGAAAAAGGTTGCAGAAAAAACAAATTTCAGCCTAATGACTCAGAAGACCCGACGGGTTTTCCACCCTTGGTGGTGGGGTTAGAGAACGTCTAACTTTTTTCCTTTTACGTAGGATTTATTTTGAATGATACCCTCATAATAGAGTAATATCCGGATATCCCTGGGGGTGTCATCTGTTGGGAATCACAGTTTCGCAAGCTTTTGCCCTTCAGGAGTATCTCGAACCTCCCAACCGAGTTGAGCGATTTTCTCACGAAGTTGATCTGAGGTTTCCCAGTCCTCTTTTTGTCGGGCCTGTTTTCTTTTGTCTAAGAGCTCTTTTACTTTTTGATTGCGTTTTTGCTCCCCCTGCATATTTTCTGCCTCTTTTTCGAAAGCGAGTTCCATGATCTGTTTTTGGATCCCTTCAGAAGCCTCTGGCATCCTGAATTCACCAAGTTCATAGATGGAAAATGTGTTTCCTGCCGGGTACTTTTTTTCGGATTCACCCTTCTGGATGGTGACGTTTCCCAGCCCAATCACATCGCATGATTCATCTTCCAGATCCATGATCAATCCTGTGTGTTCATCGATACCGGCGATGGTTTGATCATCAGGAAGCATCGCTTTCAGGGGTTGAAAACGGGCTTTTCCCATGAAACACCTGCTGGTATCCAATGATTCGCCTCCCTCATTATTGTTCCAATGGGGAACGAATACCAGGGAAAGACCATACGGGCCAAATAAGTTAAGGCCCTCTAACCAGTGGATATCTTCTCCTACTTTGTATATTTCATATACGGGAAGAGCGAATGAACCAACAGCGATGGTGGACGCGCTGGCTAAGGCAATTCCCGCTCCTAACCGGTGGCGGGCAGTGAAATATTCCCAGGCCAGGCTGGATTGTAACTGCCGGATGGCATAACTTGGGCTGCCGGGTCCCATGAAAATCATGTCTGATGTCAAAATGGGGGCCAGGATCTCCGGATCCTCGGGGCTTTGATCTGTGCCCCGTTTTCGAGCCGGGATGAGAGTCGTCCGGGGATTGAAGTTTTGCAAACTGTGTTCCAGGAAATCTGCGATGTTGCCTGCCACTTCAGGAGAATTCAGTTCAAACCCAGCTGGCGTTTCCAGCAGACTAATCCGGGGGGAAGAGGGTAACCTCTCAAATAAGGCCTGAAATACTTTACGCCCATTGGGGGCGGTTTCCCCTGAACCGAAGAACGCAACCGGGCCTGGACTTATGGATTTTTCTGATTTCATGATTTCCCACACATAGTCAACCTAAAATTTCTGTATCAGTCCCTCAACAATCATACTACAAGCAAAGGGACATAATAAAGAACGGAACGCGTTTTGGTATACGGTGCGTTACGTGATCGGGCAAGATGGGAAAGGGGAAGGGTGCGGTTACCTGTACCGTTCTCGAATATTCGGCAGCAGATATTCTTTGCATGCCTGATTGGCATCGTAATCCGGCTTCCAGTCCCAATCAAGACGAGCCGCACTGTCATCTAAATCAGCGGGCCAGCTGTCGACGATTCTTTGCCGCTTTTCATCAGGTTCGAAGGTGATTTCTGCGCCTGGAAACGCGCTTTCGACCATATCTCTGAATTCACCCGCCGATAGATTGAAACTGGTCACATTGTAGACACTGCGGTGCAGTCCTTCTCGGGGTGCAGCAGCCAGCATCAGCAGAGCTTTGACCGCATCCGGCATAGCCATAAAAGGTATGCGAACATCAGGACGAACGAAACATGCATATGATTTACCTTGGGCAGCCGCATGGATCATCTCAGGACCATAATCACTTGTGCCACCGCTTGGCACGGTGAACGCGCTGATCAAGCCGGGAAAACGTAAAGCGCGGAAATCAAGACGAACCGTTTCTGCTGTTTCCAGCTGGAGGTAATGCTTGCTGAAATATCGTCCGATTTTCTCGCAGTAGAGTTTTGTACAGCCGTACATGGTTATGGGTTCGTTCCATTCCATCTCCTTGATGTGGAAATATTCATTTTTTGTGTTCAAGTCTGGCAGCCCGTACGCGGCAATGGAACTGGGGAATAGAAACCTTGTCGCTTTTCCACGCTGTTGAGATTGCTCTGCGGCCTGGTGGATGAGGTTGACAGTCCCTCCTACATTTACTTCGTGAGCTAAAAATGGTTTATACTCCCCTGTTGTAGAGAGCAAGGCAGCTAAATGAAATATGACATCAAATTGATAGTTTTGCGAGAGCTGTTGGATTATTGCAGGGTCTGTTAAATCTCCCTGGATATGGGTTGCTTTTTGACTTAATTTTGGGGGCAGAGGTTTTAAATCCAGGGTGATAATTTTCTTCTTTTCTTGCTTTGCTAAAGATTCAAGGAGTGCTTGGCCAATTTCGCCGCAAACACCCGTGATCAAAACAGTCTCTTTCTGCATACAGGTCTCCTTCACATACCTCAGAGCCATTTTCCCGGGAGGGATATTCTTGTGCTAGAATGAATTTGCTGATCTAATTTTATAATAGAAATCAACAAAACGGTGGAGATGCGTGGTGAGTTATATCACATAAATCCTATCAGGAGATAATCATGTCATTTTCGGTTCTAGTTGGATCACAATGGGGGGATGAGGGGAAGGGGCGGGTAGTTGACCTTTTAGCTGAAAAAGCAGATTTTGTCGCTCGATATTATGGGGGAGATAACGCCGGTCATACGGTTACGGTTGGGGAGAGGACGTTTAAGCTTCATCTTATCCCATCGGGTGTCATCCAGCCTCATACGACCAGCTTGCTGGGGAATGGCATGGTCATCAATCCTTCGGTTTTATTAGAAGAAATGGATGCATTGAAAGATGCAGGTGTAGATGTATCTCCTGGTCGGGTCAAAATTTCCTTTGCTGCCCACCTGATCACCCCTGGACACCGTGCTTTGGATAAAGCCAGAGAGAAAGCCCGGGGTGATGAGAAAATTGGCACGACCCAACGGGGTATCGGCCCGGCCTATACGACCAAAGTCATCCGGTCAGGGCTGCGTATGGAGGGGATGTTAAATCCCTCGGATTTCCGGTCATCTGTTGAAAAGCACATTGAAGGGATCAATTTCCAGCTCAGGGATTTGTACGATATGGAGCCCCTCAATGCTTCCAAGATCGCGGATCAGTACAAAGCATACGCTGCAAAACTTTCTCCTTATGTGGCGGATGTGGGGTCCATCTGTGATCAAGCTCTGCAAGCGGGTAAAAACTTGCTGGCTGAGGGGGCCCAGGGCACGCTTTTAGATTTGGACCACGGCACATATCCTTTTGTGACCAGTTCCACGCCCACTGCGCCTGGTGCATTGGTCGGACTGGGAATCGGGTTGGGGAGCGTGGATCGGGTCATCGGAGTAGCGAAAGCATTTCAAACGCGGGTAGGGGAGGGTCCCTTTCCGACAGAGGTTTTCGAAGACATCGCGCAGCGCCTTCGCGGGACAGGAGAGCATTTCTGGGATGAATATGGAACCACGACCGGAAGACCCCGGCGTGTGGGGTGGCTGGACGCGGTACTCCTGCGGTATGCATCCCGGATCAACGGTTTGTCGGAGCTGGTTTTAACAAAGCTTGACATTTTATCCGGTCTGGATTCCCTGCGTATATGCTCTGCGTACAAAAGAGACGGGAAAAAGGTTCGGGAATTACCGCTTGGGCCCGGGGATTTGTCACCTTTTGAGCCTGATTATGTGGACCTACCTGGATGGGAGGAAGATATCATGGGTGTGCGAGTTTGGAGAGATCTTCCTGAACAGGCAAAAGACTATGTGGTTAAGGTGGAAGAATTGAGCGGATTACCTGTCCGCCTTATCTCCGTGGGGCCTGAACGTGATCAGATCATCCGGCGTTGAACTCATGAAACGCATTCTTTTCGGCTCCCTGTGTTTTATATTAACCGCTTGTGTGAATGTGGTTCAGCCTGAGCCTAGCCCTTCCACACCGATCACTCCCAGCCCATACCCCACGGATACAGTGGTCTGGTTTCCCCCTACCCGGACCCCAACGCAAATACCTACCAGCCAGGTTACACCTACCCCTGAAAGCACCGCTGAGTACGGGGAGATATTGTACCGGGATGGATTTAACTTCAACCGGGGGTGGATTGTTCCCTCATCGCAGAGGGGAGAAGTCAATATTGGAAAAGGGGAATTAAATATCATCATCAGGGAACCAAAAACATCCCTTTCCAGCATTTTGGAGGATCAGGCATTTGGTGATTTTTATGCGGAGATCACTGCCAGCCCAAGTTTATGTTCCGGTAAAGATGAGTATGGGTTCATGTTCCGGGTCGCTGGCGGGTATTACCGGTACGCGTTGTCTTGTGACGGGCAGGTCCAGCTGCTCCTTGTGCTGGATCAAAGCGCAGTGGTACTTCAACCATGGACGATCAGTTCAAGCGTCCCTACTGCTGCGCCCAGTGATGTCCGCTTGGGCGTGTGGGCAGTGGGGGATGAATTCCGTCTTTATATAAATGATGTCTATCAATTTTCTGTCACGAACAAAGAGATTTCTGAAGGCACTCTTGGTGTCTTTGCACGGTCGAAAGGGGACACCGCAGTAACCATTAGTTTTTCAAATCTTACCGTCAGGGAGGTTTCTCCGTGAAGGGGCTAGTTCCTCTCCTGTGGGGACGTTCAGGAATAGCAGAAGCGGAAAGGGGCCTCCACCGGGAAGCGCTGAGAATCAATCGGGTTAGTTGATGAAATTGATATAATTAGGGAAAGGGTGCTGGACGGTTTTGCTTGGACAGCGTGTGTTGATTATTTTGGAGGAGGGAGTTATGTATCAAAAAATTATCTTTGTAGGGAATTTAGGCAGGGATCCAGAAATGCGTTACACTCCATCAGGGCAGGCTGTGACGAATTTCTCTGCCGCGACGAACCGCAGATATACGGATTCCAATGGTCAGCAAGTGGATGAGACGACCTGGTTCCGGGTTTCTGTGTGGGGAAATCAAGCGGAGGCGGTAAATCAGTATTTACAGCAGGGAAGCCGGGTGCTGGTAGACGGCCGCTTGCGACCAGATCCTGAGACGGGTGGTCCGCGGATATGGACGCGCAATGACGGGACGCCGGGTGCATCTTTTGAGGTTACTGCCCGCCGGGTTGTCTTTCTCTCCACCCGGGCGGAAGATCAAGCCTACCAAGCTGGGGAACCAGAATCCAGCGGACAAAGTGTGGATGAAGACGACATCCCTTTCTAAGGGTTTTCGACCTCGAAGTTGTAGGCTGTTTCCTTAAAGAAAGGGGTGCCGTCAAGGTTGGTTTCTGACGGAAGCGGAGGAGGGTTCCGGCAGGGGAGCTGGGTTTTGGTGCACCACGGTGATGGATCAAATGCTGATTCTCCTGATGGTAAAGCTTGTTTTCCTGAGTTGGCTGGTTATCATACATTCTTACGGATATAAATATGATGACAATTAACAAAGTAGCCATTGTTGTACATCCTCAAAATCACAACGCCTCAATTTTTGCTGAAAAAGTGATCCAGTTTTTAAAAGAGGAAGGCAAAGATGTCGTCATCGGGAGAATTGATGATGTTGATTTTCAGCGAAACATTCAACAGCAAAGTCATGACCTGTTAATTGCCATGGGAGGGGATGGTACCATGCTCAGGGCTGGACACATCAGCGGGCCCCAGAATCTTCCCATCCTTGGCATTAATTTAGGCCGATTTGGTTTTTTGACAGAAATCAGTCAGGATGAATGGGAAGGCACGTTCGAACGTTTATTTGATGGGGATTATTGGATTGAAAATCGGATGATGCTGGATATAGCTCATTGGCGTGATGATAGGCTGTTGGGAGAATGGGATGCCCTAAACGAGGGTGTCGTCAGCCGGGGAGATATCGTCCGTCCTATTCAATTGAAAATCCATATCAATGAACGGCACCTGAGCACGTACATAGCAGATGGGATCATTGCAGCAACCCCGACGGGATCCACTGCATATGCTATGGCAGCAGGCGGTCCGATCCTGGCGCCGGAATTGAGGAATATCGTTTTGGTTCCAGTAGCACCCCATCTTTCCATTGAGCAGCCTCTTGTCCTGGATCAAAGTTCAACTGTGTCCATTACCACGAGAACAGAGCATAAAGCGACACTCACCATTGATGGACAAGATCCTGTCCATTTAGACGATAAGGATAAAGTAGTGGTCAGTGTCAGCAAACACACTGTGGACTTCATCCGCTTCCAGGACCCAGGTTATTTTTATCGCAATCTCATCCCTTACATGGATCAGAACCCTTCAATAAAGGATATGGATGCCTGAAAATTCATCGACCCTGACCTGTGCTTTTCATCCTAAGAGAGAGACGAAGTTAAGGTGTAATCGTTGTGATCGGCCCATTTGTGTGAAATGTGCCATCCAGACACCTACTGGTTATCGGTGTCCTGAATGTGTACGCGATCAACAAAAAGCCTTTATCACCGTAAAATGGTATGACTATTTGATTGGAGTCTTGATCACCGGCACCCTGTCTTTTCTAGGTAGTCTACTCGCTGTCCGTTTGGGATTCTTTACCATCATTCTCACGCCTGTTGCCGGGACGGTGATCGAGACAGCGGTCCGGAAAGCTATCTCCAACCGCAGATCGCCGGTATTGTATAAAGTGGTGGGAGCCACAGCGTTTATCGCCTGTTTGCCGATGATCATCGTCCAGGGGTTGAATAGTTTCAGCGCCTTATTTAATTTTGGATGGCTCGCTGTCAACGGCCTTTTCCCTTTTGTGTGGATTGTTATCTACGCTGTCATGATCACGTCGACCATATATTACAGATTTACGAGTTGATATGTTGACTGAACTGCACATCAAGAATTTTGCCATCATTCAAGAACTGGACTTGCTTTTCGATCCGGGGCTGATCGTATTGACGGGAGAGACCGGGGCCGGGAAATCGATCATCATGGGGGCCCTGGATATGCTGCTCGGAAAACGTGTGGACATGACGAATTTACGAAGCGGGAGCGAACGCGCCGCAGTGGAAGCCGTGTTTCGGATTCCTGAGGCTGTGAAGGAGCCCATCTACTCTCTGCTCAACAAAGAAGACATGCTGGATGACCGTGAATATGTCACCCTGAGCAGGGAGCTGCGCCGGGATCGTCGAAATGTTGCCAGAGTCAACGGTCACCGGGCCAATGTGGGGCTGCTGGTTCGTTTGGGAGAACAACTGGTGGATATCCATGGCCAATCCGACCATCTCTCGCTGCTGCGGGTAAATCAGCACCTAAAATTGTTAGACCGGTATGCGGGGAATGAGGAGGAATTCGCTTCATATCAAGATGCTTACCAGCAATTGAAAGGGATCCGTTCTGAAGTCAAGCGTTTGCGGGAACTGGATCGAGAGGCTGAAAAACGCTTGGAATTGCTTGAGTTTCAAGTGGATGAAATTCAAGCTGCAAATTTGGTGAGAGGGGAAGATGAAGAGTTGTCCCGGAGGCTGAAGAGGTTGGCAAACGCAGAAAAACTTGCTGAGAGATGCCAGGAAGCCCTGATGCTTTTGGAGGATGCGCCTCCTTCCCAGCCGACGATCACGGATTTATTTGGCCAATTTCTGGACGCTGTTACCGCGATGGTCAAGTCGGATCCATCCCTGGAAGAGCTGGCGGAAAGGACGAAGGACGTGTCTGATGGACTTGAGGAATTAAACCTTGAACTGAGGTCCTATTTAGATTCTTTGGAATTTGATCCTCAGGAGTTGGAAAGGGTGGAAGAACGCCTGGCTCTTATCAGAAACTTAAAACGGAAATACGGAGAGACGATTTCAGCTGTCCTGGACCATGCAGATCAATCTAAGTTAGAGTTGGAGACGATTACCGATCGGAGTGAACGCATAGCGGAACTGGAAAAGCGACAGAGACAGGTTCTGCAGGATCTGGCAGAAAAAGGGAAACAATTGTCGACAAGCAGGAAAGAAGCAGCAGAGCGCCTGGAAGGTGAGCTTGAGGGCGAATTAGAGGATCTCCGGATGGCAGAATCGCGCTTCCGGGTTGCCTTCCGACAGACATCCGACCCGCGGGGGGTATTGATTGGACCTGAGAAGCGGGTGAAATTCACGGCAAATGGATTGGAGGAAGTGGAGTTTTTGATTGAAACCAACCCGGGAGAGGGATTTAAGCCTTTAGCCAAGATTGCCTCGGGTGGAGAGATGGCACGATTGATGCTGGCGATCAAGCATGTGCTCGCCAAAGCTGACCGCATTTCAACCCTGGTTTTCGATGAAATCGACCAGGGAATCGGGGGGAGGATTGGGGCGGTTGTTGGAGAGAAACTACGCAGGTTGACTGGGGGACATCAGGTCATCTGCATTACCCATCTGCCGCAACTGGCAAGTTTTGGGCAACAACATTATCAGGTCTCAAAGCAAATTGTGGATCAAAGGACCCTCATTCATGTGCATGATATAAAAGGTGAGGAACGCCTGCGAGAACTTGCCCAGATGCTTGGCGGCGTGAGTGAGCATACGCTACAATCTGCAAAAGAACTCCTGCAAGTTGTGGATTCAAAAGTTGAGCGCATGAATGTCGCTGATCATGGATGAACTTTGAAATCAGCGAAAATGCGCCAATGCTTCCCTTATCATTAGAGCACCTTACTATTGTTTTCTTACGGCCTGACGGGGTCGTGATTGGATATGACAAAAATCCCTCTTCTCATCCGTTCCCGGATGAAGCGAAAGAATAAAAACCCTGGCTCACTGCTGGGAAAAGCCGCCTTTGGTTTTGGCCTCATATTCAGCCTGGCATTGCTTTCTTTTCTTGTTGGCCTGGTGCTTCTTTACACAAGCATCAGCCAGGATTTACCCTCTGTAGAAAAGCTTCCCGTTTTATTGAATCCTTATCACGGCCAACTCATGGAACCCACGAGGATTTATGCTCGTGATGGTGAAGAGGTCCTTTGGTCTTTTGAAAACCCTGTCGTCCAGAAAAGAGACTATGCGGTTTTAGATCTCAGTGAGCAGGCTTTGAGATCTGATATCCCTCCTGAAATGATCAAAGCCACACTCGCGGCCACGGACCCACAATTTTTCTCACGACCGGACTCCCGGATTTCGGGTTTGTGGAGTGAAAAGGAGACGATCTCGCGGCTTCTGGTCTCCGACCTCCTTCTTTGGCAGGAACCCTCAGGGAGGTGGAATGAAGTCCGGGAAGGAATCTTGGCCAGCCAGATCTCCGCTCAGTATGGAAGAGAGAAGGTATTGGAGTGGTACTTAAACAGCGTTTATTATGGAAACCGTGCCTATGGCGTGGCTTCTGCGTCGGAAGTCTATTTTGGAAAGCCGGTTTATCAGCTTAACCTGGCGGAATCGGTTGTGTTAGCCGCTGTTTCAGAAGCGCCGGCCTTGAACCCTTTTGACGCCCCCCAGGCTGCCAAAGAAAGGCAGCTGGAACTCCTTGAAAAAATGGTCCGGGAAGATCTGATATCAGAAAGGGAGGGGGATCGAGCACGGAAGTTTAAATTGGAATTCAACCCGGAAGGGAAGTCCTCTTCTCAATCTCCTGCGTTTGTGGAATATGTGCTTCGTCAGTTGGATAATGAAATCCCAAGGGACCGATTGAAGCGGGGTGGTTTTAAAATTGTGTCCACAATTGATGGCGCATTACAAGCGCAGGCGAAATGTTCTCTTCAGGCGGGGTTAATGAAGTATAAGGGGGACGAGTCCGCTTTGAGCGAAGAATGTGAGGCTGCCCGTTTATTGCCTAATTATCCTGGTCCCATTCTTCAGGATGATGAACAGCTGCACGTGGACATTGTTCAAATGGATCCCAGAAATGGACAGATCCTGGCCATGGTTGGCAGGCACCCAACTGGATCATACAATTTATTTACTGATCACCCTCCTGGTACTTTGCTAACCCCTTTCATTTACCTGACTTCTTTCACGCAGGGATACGAGCCGGCTGCATTGGTCTGGGATATACCTCCTGAGAACCCGGATTTGGAGGTGGAAGACCTTCATCCTGGGTGTGAGAAAGATTGTGTTTTTCAGGGCCCGGTGAGCATCCGTCTGGCTATGGCCAATGATTACTTGGTGCCGGCTTTGAAATTCTGGCAGAGCTTACGGCCTGGCAATGTTGAGAACATCCTTTCTCAACTGGGTATTGAGATCCCAAACATTCCCTGTTCAGACTGTCAAATGTTCCCCGGGAGCCATGCTGTTGATGTCCTGGATGTCGCCCAGAGTTTTGGGGTTTTTGGGAATCAGGGCGTATTGTGGGGGTGGCCCTCATCGGGAAAGGGGGAGAGTCTGGAACCCGTCATCGTCAGCCAGGTCGAAGACCTGTCTGGGGCCGTATGGCGAGCAAATCCCCGACTAGTCAGCCGTGCGGTGATCAGCGATCAATTGGCGTACATGATCACAGATGTCTTGCGCGACAGTGAGGCCCGCAGGCCGAGTATGGGTCGGCAGAATGTGTTTGAAATTGATCGCCCCGCCGCTGTTAAGATGGGAAACACCACCCGGGAGGGCGAGATATGGACGGTGGGATACACACCTCAATTGGTGACTGCTATCTGGATGGGAGTAGAAACAGAAGGTGAAGGGGTGTCTCGGGCGGAGCTCTCCAAAGTGGCTTCTGGTTATTGGCGGGCCCTGACTCAGTATGCACTAAAAGGTCAACCTCTGCTGGATTGGGAACTTCCTGATGAGATGATGACCCTGGAAGTATGTTCACCCTCGGGCTTGTTACCCACAGATCACTGTCCGGACATTGTCCGCGAGATCTTTTTACAAGGAAATCAACCGACGCAGAGGGATAATCTCTATCAGGTGCTGGAAGTGAACCGGGAAACGAACCAGCTGGCCACTGTGTTTACACCCTCGGCATTGATAGAGGAGAGAATATATCTTAACGTTCCCCCTGAAGCAAGGGAATGGGCAGAGGAGCAGGGGATTTCCACACCCCCTCAACAGTACGATGTCAGCAGCCAGGCAAATCAGTCGCTGGAGGTTCAAATCTCCACCCCGGAAAATTTTTCCTTTGTCAAAGGAGAGGTAGATGTGAAGGGGACGATTCCTGAAGAGGTCCTTTCTTACTATATCCAATTTGGACAGGGGCTGAATCCCGGGACATGGCAGCAGATCGCCCAGGGAAGCGCTGAACCCAGATTGGGGAACACCCTCGGGACATGGGATACAACTCAGGTTGAGAATGGATTGTATGCTTTACAACTTGTGGTGGTTCGAGAGGGCCAGCGGGTAGACAAAGCTTCCACTATTGTGTCCGTGGATAATTCGCCTCCGATAGTGAGTTTTTCCGAAGAGATCGAGGGTCGTCAGTATGCCTACCAGCCCGGAAAACAAATCCTCTTCCAGGTCCAAGCAGTGGATGAGGAGCATTTGGAGGAGGTGAAGTTTTACCTCGACCAGAGATTAGTAGCTTCCCGGAGAGAACCGCCGTTTGTATTACTCTGGGATGTGGAAATAGGCACATTTACCTTGAAGGCCAAAGCCTTGGATAAAGCCGGGAACATAGATCAGCAAACGGTATCGTTTGAAGTCCTCCCTTGACACCCCTCATTATCTAACCCCAAAAAACAGGAATGATGGTCCCAACCTGCCGTCATTAGAGACCTCTCTCAGGCTACGGGTTTTCCGGAAGTTAGGCTTGTGATTGGAGGATTACGCCGAAAACCAGGCATATCTGGCCGAGGTAGTATGTAAGGCGAACTTTTATATCCCGGTTATTGATGGGGCTGATGAATCGGTGCCAGGCGAGCATAGCGTCTGAGAGGAAGAAGGAGGATCCTCCGAGGGATACGAAGAAGCTGCTCTGTAGGTTCCAGGCGGGTCGGAGTATAGCAGCAAAACAGGAAGATACCATCCCGGTGAGGCTGATCGCGTAAAGCAGGGTGGGCAGGATCAACGGTTTCTGACCTCGTTTTCTCAAAGCTTTATATAGGGGGACGTAAAGCGCGCCGGTCAGGGATATCACCCCGAGGAGGAGAAAGATCAGGGGTAGTTGAAGGGGTGGGAGGGTTCTGTTAAGGGCGATAAGATAAGAAAGGTGGGCCCCAAAAAAAGTGCTCAAACCCAGGAGGAAGAACCGTTCTCCGAAAAGGAGCAATATATCTCCTGCTGCTGAAAGTGATAATGCTGTTATGAACCACCTGGTCAGATGAGTTTGGGAAGGAAGCAGGAAAAGGGTGATGATCAGGATAAGAATTGGAACTGGCTTGGTGATGTAGTTAATGTTTCTTGGGCCGTAATGAACAACGTAGATATTGATGATCGCAAACAAACCTGAGAATCCCAGCACGAGATAAAGTTTCATTTTTTAAAACCCAGAAGGTTCAAGGTATTTTCATCATTGCGCCAGTTTTTACGTACCTTTACTCGTAATTTAAGGTAGACTTTTCTCCCGCTCATCTCCTCAATTTCCTTTCTGGCAGTGATCCCGATCCTTTTTATCATGCTCCCATTTTTGCCGATAACGATGGCTTTTTGAGATTCGCGTTCTACGAAAAGGGTGGCAGAAATATACGCTCCGTGATCATTCCGTTCTTTGAACTCATCAATGCGTACTGCAACAGCATGGGGAACTTCATGTTTTAAATGGATCATGGCAGATGCCCGGATCATGTCCGCCGCGATATCCCTTTCGAAGAGATCCGTCACCTGGTCCTCAGGAAAAAGGGGAGGTCCCTCCGGGAGATATTTGATTAGTGTGTCAGTGAGCTGGTTTAAATGGTCTCCGCGGGTTGCGGAAATGGGGATAAGTTCTGCATCGGGTATCAACCCTTGGTATGCATTTGCATGTTCCTTAACCTGTTGAGAGGTGAGCTTATCTATTTTATTCATAGCGATGACCATGGCAGGTGTGGGCTCAATTTCCCGCAGGATTTCCAAAATCAACCGGTCTTCATCCCGGGGAGGGATGTCACTGCCATCGACGATCAGCAGCCCCATGTCAGCGTCCTTGAGGGCATTTTTAGCTCCTTCATTCATGTATTCACCTAAGATATGATGGGGGTGGTGTAGACCGGCAGTGTCAATAAAAATCAATTGGGCCCGATCTAAGGTAAGGATGCCAAATTGTTGGAAGCGGGTGGTTTGGGGTTTCGGGGACACCGCAGCTATTTTTTGTTGGAGGAGGGAGTTCAGCAAGGTTGACTTTCCGACGTTCGGCCGTCCCATGACGGCGATAAATCCTGATTTGTAGTTTTCCATGAATCAATTTTTCCTCATTTGATGTTCAGGTCTGTTATGTAGTATACTTTATTCAGGCATGGGAACTGCTGAAGATCTAGTGTCCGTGCTTATTAATAAGGGGGAAAGATTACGTACTGACGTATCTTGACCAAATGCAAGGAACTTATTATAATTTCTTGTCTGGGTCTATTTATTTAAATCCATGACGTTTGGGCTTATTTTTAGACAGAGTTGAGTTTGTAAGCAGGCAGAAAACTGCCTTCATGTAAAGCTGGAACCCCGCAGTGACCTTTTTCGAGAGAAGAAGGCAAACACAAACTTTTAGAGAACATTAGGAGTAATTTCTATGGCTCAGGTTGATAAAGCCAAAAATTACGCACGCACCCATTATCGATATCCCCTTCCCCCGCTGATTCAGGTCCAGCTGGAATCCTTCAAACGCTTGAAGACAGAGGGTGTAGCAAATCTTCTTCATGAAATCTCACCTATTGAGTCGTATAACGAAAAGATGAGGCTGTATTTTCCCTCCCATACACCGGAGGCTGAACAATGGGGATTGACATACCGTTTTGAAGAGCCGGAGCATTCCGTGCAGGAGTGTGTGGAGCGAGACCTGACTTACTCTTCTCCTTTGTATGTCTCAGTCCTGCTCGCTGGTTCTAAGGTACCTGAACCTATCAAACAAGAAATATTCATGGGTGAATTCCCGGAGATGACCCCGAAGGGAACCTTCATTATTAATGGTACAGAACGGGTGATCGTCTCCCAGTTAATTCGCTCTCCGGGCGTTTATTTTGAAGCGGAAGTGGATCGCTCCACGGGACGCCGTCTGGCGACCGCCAAATTGATCCCTGACCGCGGCGCATGGATGGAGTTCGAGACCCGGAAAACGGGTTACCTGACCATCCGATTTAACCGGCAGCGGACCATTCCGGTGACCATCTTCCTCCGCGCCTTGGCGGCTGTTGACGATGGAATTGAGGATTCGCCGATTAAAGAGGGCACAGACGAAGAATTGATGTCTCTTTTTGAAGACGTGGATACAGATCCCGACCGCATGTTCATCCCTGCCTGTTTTGGACAGGAACCGGACTGGGAAGTCCCAGAGGGGATGACGATTGCCGAAGTGGCGTTGATTGATTTTTTCAAGAGGATGCGTCCTGGGGACCCAGCCACAGTTGAGAACGCCAAGGAATTTTTAGAGGATCAACTTTTCAATGACCGCCGGTATAACCTGGAACGTGTGGGTCGATACAAGCTGAACCAGAAGTATGAGCTCGATGAGAAAGTTCCCATCAGCCATCAGACGATCACGAAATGGGACATTTACCACCTTGTCCGGCGCATGATCCAGATCAACAACCGTATGGAAGACCCGGATGATATTGACCATCTGGGCAACCGGCGGATTAAGACGGTGGATGAGCTCATCGAAAACAAACTTCGCGTCGGTTTGCGGCGGATGGAGCGCGTAATCCGGGAGCGGATGTCAATCCGCGGCAAGAAAAAAATGTCCCCCGTTTCCCTGGTCAATATCCGACCTGTGGTGGCTTCACTGCGGGAATTTTTTGGTTCCAGTCAGCTGTCCCAGTTTATGGATCAGACCAACCCGCTTTCTGAACTCCGTCATAAACGGACCTTATCAGCCTTGGGACCGGGAGGATTGCACCGGCAGAGGGCAGGGTTTGATGTCCGTGACGTGCACCAATCCCACTACGGACGCATTTGTCCCATCGAGACCCCCGAGGGTCCGAATATCGGTTTGATTGGGAGGTTTGCATCCTATGCCCGGGTCAATGATTATGGGTTTATCGAAACACCCTACCGCAAGGTGAAACAAGATGTCTCACCCGAGGATCCGGAAGTCCTGGGCGCTATGCTGCGGGAAGATGTAGTTCATCCTGAAAAAGACAAAGTGATTGCGAAGGAGGGAGAACGGATCACAGAGGACATGGTTAAAGCCATGAAAAAGGCGAAAGTAGACGAAATCGCCGTGGAACCCTTTGTTTCCGAGGAAGTGGAATACTTGGCGGCGGATGCAGAAGACCGATATTACATCGCCCAGGCGAACTCACCTATCAACGATCATTACGAGTTTGTCCAGGATAGGATCTCTGCCCGGCACCATTCGGATTTCCTTTTTGTCGATCCGCATGATGTGAGTTATATCGATGTGGCCCCCAATCAGATCGTGGGTATCAGCGCTGCATTGATTCCCTTCTTGTCCCATGACGATGCAAACCGGGCCTTGATGGGATCTAACATGCAAGCCCAGGGTGTGCCCCTCCTAAAGCCTGACATCCCCAGTGTGTCAACGGGAATCGAGAAACCCGCTGCTCTGGATTCGGGGCAGGTTTTGCTGGCTGAAGAGGACGGAGAGGTCGAGTCTGTGGTAGGGAATAAAATTGTCATCCGCAGTAAGGACAATGAAATCCACGAGCATAAGCTGTGGAAATATCAGCGTTCTAATCAGAGCACCTGCATTGATCAGCGTCCCATCGTCAGTAAGGGGCAGGTTGTTAAGAAAGGGGACGTGATTGCGGATTCTTCCTCTACGGTGAATGGAAACCTGGCGCTGGGTCAAAATGTGACCGTGGCATTCCTCTCCTGGGAGGGAGCGAACTTTGAGGACTCAGTGGTGATTTCTGATCACCTGACGAAGGGTGACAGGTACAGCTCGATCCACATAGAGGAACATGAGGTTGAGTCCAGAGATACCCGTTTGGGCCCCGAGGAGATCACGAGAGATATCCCCAATGTGGGTGAGGACGCATTGAAGGATTTAGATGAAACGGGCGTCATCCGGGTTGGGGCGGAAGTAGAACCAAATGATATCCTCGTCGGAAAGATTTCTCCCAAGGGAGAAAAAGAACTTTCACCGGAAGAAAGATTGTTGAGAGCGATATTCGGGGAAAAATCCCGCGATGTGAAGGATACATCTCTGCGTATGCCCCACGGAGAGCGTGGAAAAGTGATTGACGTCAAGGTGTTCACGCGGGAGGACCATACGGATTTGTCTGCGGGTGTGGAAAAGATGGTCCGCGTTTTTGTGGCCCAGAAAAGGCGCATGACCGCAGGTGATAAGGTTGCTGGCCGGCATGGTAACAAAGGTGTGATTTCCACCGTTGTCCCTGAAGAAGATATGCCTTTCCTTGAAGATGGGACCCCTGTGGATATGCTGCTCAGTCCCACAGGCGTTCCCGGACGGATGAACATCGGGCAGGTATTAGAAGCCCACCTCGGGTGGGCGGCAGAACAACTTGGGTTCCGGGCCATCACCCCGGTATTTGACGGCGCGGAGGAGAGCGAAATTGAGGCGGAGCTGGCACGAGCCTGGATGATCGATGAGGCCTGGAGGGAAGCTGGAGAAAGAGCCTGGGAGTGGTTGAGCGGCTTTGATTATGAACCGGCGGACATTCATGATGATGATGAGGCCCGGCGCTTGTATTTAGAGCACTGGCTTGGCGACGAAGGATATGATGTCTATCGCATCGTCACGGATCACACTTACGCACGACGTTCGGTGCTGCGGGAATGGCTCCGCGAAAAAGGCTATGACCCGGAGGAGATTGTCTTCTTTGAAGATCGGGAGATCCCCGTTTCCGAGCGGGAAGCCCAAGATGAGCGTGCTGTCGCGGCTTGCTTGAAGATGTGGATCACAAAGGTCAAAGAAGAGAAAGAAGGCGATTTGGAAAAGTTGGATTATGAAGAACTCCTGGACCGCGCCAATCAAGTGGTTGATGAGACCGGGAGGCCCTTGCCGATCTTTGGTAAGCAGATCTTGAGAGATGGCCAGACCGGTGAACCATATGACCATCCTGTAACGATCGGCGTCATGAACATGCTCAAACTCCACCACCTGGTGGAGGACAAGGTCCATGCCCGTTCCACAGGCCCTTACAGTCTGGTCTCCCAGCAGCCGCTGGGTGGAAAGGCTCAGTTCGGTGGGCAGCGTTTTGGTGAGATGGAGGTCTGGGCCCTGGAGGCATACGGCGCAGCCTATACCCTGCAGGAGATGCTGACGGTGAAGTCCGATGACGTGGTGGGGCGAGTACAGGCCTATGAGGCGATCGTCAAAGGCGAGCCTATTGAGGATATTGGAATCCCGGCCTCGTTCCGCGTACTGGTCAAAGAGATGCAGAGCCTGGGTCTAGCTATCGAAGCTATCACAGATGACGGCGAGGTGATCAGCTTTGGCAAGGAAGATAGTCGAACTCAAATCCCGCGCATGAGTACAGGTTTGTTGGGTTTAGGCCGACGCTGAATAAGACACTAATTGGAGAATTGAGCTTGAAATTGTATCTATGTGGCTTGACTATCACATACTCGCATGATAAAATCCTAAATCGTCGCCCAAAGAGAATTGGGCATGGGTTCGATACGCTGTTTATAAGGTGATAGCAAATCAAGGCCATCATTAGTAAAGATGGCCTTGTATATTGAAAATTGGTTAGAAGAGTGTTGGGAGGCAGATGTGCCCACGATTAATCAGCTGGTAAGAAAGGGTCGAGAAGAAAAGAAAGAGAAGAGCAAGGCACCTGCCCTGCGGTATACGTTTAACTCTATGAAGCAAAAACGGATTAAGCAGGAAAAAGGTGCTCCCCAAAAACGCGGGGTGTGCACTGTGGTCCGCACCATGACCCCAAAGAAGCCGAACTCCGCCCTGAGGAAAATCGCCCGTGTGCGCTTGACGAACGGCATTGAGGTCACGGCGTATATCCCGGGAGAAGGGCACGGCCTGCAGGAGCACTCTGTGGTATTAGTGCGCGGTGGGCGTGTGAAAGACCTTCCCGGCGTGCGTTATCACATCGTGCGCGGTAAGTTGGACGCCAGCGGGGTGGATGACCGGAAGCAAAGTCGTTCCAAATACGGTACGAAACAGCCGTAACCCCCCCAGTGCGAGGTACATGTTTCAAAGACCTTTTTAAGACAGAGTAAGATGGAGAAATTGGATGCGAAGAAGAAGAGCAGATAGGCGAGAAATTAGCCCTGATATTCGTTACAACAGTGTCAAGGTGCAAACGTTTATAAACCATGTGCTGAAACGGGGCAAGAAAAATCTCGCTACAACATTGGTCTATGATTCTTTTGACATCATTGAAGAGAAGACTGGCCAGGATCCGTTAGAAGTCTTTGAACAGGCCATTGAGAACTCCTCTCCCCGGATGGAAGTACGTCCCCGCCGGATCGGTGGAGCGACATATCAGATCCCGATGGAAGTCCCATCCCACCGCCAGTTTGCGTTAGCTACGCGTTGGATTTTGGACTCCGTTCGTTCCCGGACAGGCCAGCAGTTCCCAGAACGTCTGGCTGATGAGTTGTTGAGCGCTTCTAATAATGAAGGGAGCGCGGTGCGGAAGAAGGAAGAATCCCATCGGATGGCGAAAGCCAATCGGGCTTTCTCACATTTCCGATATTAATTTTTACGTTTTAGTTTGACCTTAGGTGACCATGACGCGGAAATATCCATTGGAACGGTTTCGAAATATTGGGATCATTGCCCACATTGATGCGGGCAAGACCACAACCACGGAGCGTATCTTGTATTACACAGGAAAAACGCACCGGTTGGGGTCTGTTGATGATGGCACAACCGTTACCGACTGGATGGAGCAGGAGAGAGAGCGGGGGATCACGATCGTCTCTGCAGCGGTTTCTGCCGTATGGCAGAAACATTTGGTGAATATTATTGACACGCCGGGGCACATTGACTTCACTGCTGAGGTACAGCGTTCGCTCCGGGTCCTGGACGGAGGCGTGGTCGTTTTTGATGCCGTCCAAGGTGTGGAACCTCAAAGTGAAACNGTCTGGCGCCAGGCGGACCTTTATGAGGTGCCCAGGATCTGTTTTATCAATAAGATGGATCGGGTGGGAGCATCTTACGAGCGGTCAGTAGAAATGATCCGGAAACGCCTGGGCGCGAATCCGGTCCCCGTTCAGATTCCCATTGGGGTGGAAGAAGATTTTTCCGGGGTAGTGGATTTGATCTCGGGAAAAGCCTTTGTCTGGGAAAATGAAGAAGGCAGTGCTGCTCTTGAAAGGGAAATTCCTTCCCACCTGCTGGATGAGTTTAAAGAACAGCGCAGTTCACTTATTGAAAAAGTCGCGGAAACGGATGAGGAACTGACGCTTAAATACTTAGAAGAGAAAGAAATCACGGAGGCGGAGATAAAAAAAGCCCTGCGGCAGGCGGTCATCAACAACGATTTGACCCCCGTTTATTGCGGGAGCGCTTTGCAGAGCATGGGCATCCAACCTTTGTTAGATGCCGTGGTGGAATATTTACCCTCTCCTCTTGATATCCCTCCGGTTCAGGGATTGGACCCGGAAACGGAGGAGGAGATCAAGCGGGAAGCTTCCGATGACGAACCCATGAGCGCGTTGGTGTTTAAAATAGTCACCGATCCCTATGTAGGTAGATTGGCATATATCCGAATTTACTCAGGGACCATCACCCAACGATCGAGCGTTTATAACCCCGGAAAAGATGAGCAAGAGCGTGTGGGTCGATTAATTCGCATGTTCTCCGATCGCCGGGAGGATATTGAAGAAGCACATGCAGGAGATATCGCCGCGGTTCTGGGTTTAAAGAATTCCTTTACGGGAGACACTTTGTGTGACCAGGAAGCGCCTATTCTGCTCGAAAATATTACCTTCCCGGACCCGGTCATTTCCGTGGCTATTGAGCCCAAAACCACTGCGGATCAGGATAAATTATCCACCGCTCTGCAAAAGCTGTCTGAAGAGGATCCCACCTTCAAGGTGCGCACGGATCCTGATACAGGGCAGACCTTGATATCGGGGATGGGTGAACTTCACCTGGAAGTGCTCATTGACCGCATGCTGCGCGAGTTTAAAGTGAAGGCGCGGGTAGGGAAACCGCGGGTGGCTTATAAAGAATCCATCACCCAACCGGTTCCCGAGGTTGAATACCGCCATGTGAAACAATCGGGCGGTCATGGGCAGTTCGCGCATGTCGTCATGGAATTGCAGCCCGGCGAGGATGGCAGCGGGATTGAGTTTGAGAGCGATATATACGGGGGAGCGATTCCCCGCGAGTTCATTTCCGCTGTAGAAAAAGGTGTCCGAAACGCAGCGGAGTCCGGCGTGCTGGCGGGTTACCCCGTCACGGATGTGAAAGTCAGATTATTTGACGGCTCACATCACGAGGTGGATTCCAGCGATTTGGCATTCAAGTTGGCAGGTTCAATGGCTTTCCGGAAGGGAATCCAGCGCGGTCGACCTGTTTTACAGGAACCGGTCATGTTCGTGGAAGTGGTCATCCCGGAAGATTTCCTGGGTGAGATCATCAACCAGATGAATTCTCGGCGGGGAGATGTCTTGGGAATGGAAGTTCGTCCTGGAGGAACCCAGGCAGTACGTGCTATGGTACCTTTAGCGGAAATGTTCGGTTATGCCACAGAACTCCGATCTGCCACACAGGGTAGAGGAGCCTTCACAATGGAATTTGACCACTACGAAAAAGTTTCCGAGAAATTATCAGAAGAGATCGTGGCAGGCGTTTGATACAATATATGGACCAGGAATTTTAATTATCAATTATTTTCGGAGGAGATTAGAACACAGGGCTAATTCAGGAGAGCACTTATGGCGAAAGAGAAATTTGAACGAACGAAACCGCACTTGAACGTAGGGACGATCGGGCACATCGATCACGGGAAGACGACGTTGA